>Ga0315268_10000140_pt1 | contig 84245 bp, 76 predicted proteins | sample C1_top_MG_FD_204535 | JGI IMG/M metagenome (GOLD analysis project Ga0315268, IMG submission 204535) | Sediment microbial communities from Yellowstone Lake, YNP, Wyoming, USA - C1_top | ecosystem: Environmental > Aquatic > Freshwater > Lake > Sediment | place: USA: Wyoming | collected 2017-08-01
CAATCCAATCCCTTGTGGCTTAGTAGAAAAGAGCGGACCGAATATTTTACCCAAATTCTCCTTTGGAATACCTTGCCCTGTATCAGAAATATGGACTTCTAAAAAATCATCCTTCGCAACGCTTCTGACAGTAAGCCTTCCTTTATTTGGCATTGCCTCAACGGCATTTAAGATAATGTTATAAAATACCTGTTCAAGCTGAACCGCATCAGCTAAAATTTCAGGTAAGTCACTTTTTAGCTCGGCAACAACTTCTATGGTCTTCGGTATTTCAATCTTTTTTAGGGATGTTTCTATTACTTCATTGATTTCAGTTTCGCTTAATCGGGGTTCTCTTATTTTAGTAAATGTGAGGATATCATTAATTATCTTATCTGACTTACTAACCTCTTCATCCAAAATCTCCAAGTGTCTTTTAACCTTTTCATCTTCTATGGTCTTACTTAACTTCATCCTTAAGAAATAAACTGCATTTTTAATCGCACCCAATGGATTTCTTAATTCATGGCCCACTATGCCCGCCAGCTTCCCTAAAACCGCTAACTTCTCCGACCTAATCAATCTTTCCTGCAGTTCTTTCAGATTATCGTAAGCCCTCTGTAATTCTTCTGCCTTGGCCTTCTCCACCTCTGCTTTTGCTTTTGCCGCTACAAGTTCTTTTTCCCTCTCTTCTGATATTTTGCGCTCGGTAATATCCAATAAAGTTCCTACGATAGTCGGCTTGCTATGATATTCTATCCGGGTACCATAAACCTCTAAATAGATAATCTTTTTGTCCTTTTTTATACCACGGAAAGTATAATGGACAGATTCCGCATCCCCGGACATTCTTTTCCTAATGTTTTCTTCTGCAATCGGCCAATCCTCGGGATGAGCCAAGTGTTTAGGGCCCAGCTTATCCACCAATTCCTCAACAGTATAACCAAATATTTCAGCGAGCCGGGGATTTACATACTTAAAAATTCCCTCCTGGATAAGATAAATACCGACTAATGATTTCTCTGCTAAACTCCTGAATTTGTTCTCTGACTCTTGCAGCGCATCCGCTGCTTTTTTACGCTCGGTGATGTCAATAGAGAAACCTATTATTCCCACAATATTACCTTGTTCATCTCTATAAGGTATTTTATCAGTCTGAAGCCATACTATTCCTTTAGTTGTCTCCATAGGCTCGATTATATTTCTTTTTGGCTCACCCCTAGCCATTACCTCCTTATCATCTACCCAGTATTTTTCTGCATACCCGGGATAAACCTCAAAGCAGCTTTTGCCTTCTATCTTTTCTTTGGGTAATCCTGTGGCATCGGCGAGTGCTTTATTGATGCGGATAAACCTATTTTCCTTATCCTTGTAGAAAACTATTGCCGGCACAGAATCGAGGATAATCTGCTGCTCTAATCTCTGTCTGTACAATCTCTCCTCTGTCCGCCTAATCTCGGTGATGTCCTGTACCATTGAAAGTACACCAATGACAACACCATCAGCCTTCTTTAAGGGAGTATTAGTCCATTCACAGAGAATCGTACGGCCGTCTTTGGTAAAGTTGTCATTGATAGAGTTGGCTGTGAGATCGCCTTCAAGAAGACGGCCCCAAATCTTATCCACGTGCAACTGCGCTTGTTTGAGTACGATAAAATCATAGGGGTGTTTTCCCATTGCTTCCTGGCTGGTAAAACCAAAAATGCGTTCTGCAGCAGGATTCCAGGACATGACCCGAAAATCAGGATTCCAGACAATACAGCCAATGGGCATACGGTCAATCTGCAACTGGAGATGCTCACGCTGCAGACGAAACTCTTCTTCTATCTTTTTGCGCTCGGTGGTATCAGGAGTCTTATTTTTATCTTCCATTTTAGCTTTTCTAAGAAAATAGGTTATCGCGAACTATTGGAATCGGTTAAAATGACGGAAAAGAAAAAGGCAAGAGGAAATGGAGATGTTGCTTTAGGGCAATGATTGCCCTTTTGATTGTTGCGTCCCCTTGCCTTGATTTCTTCTTTTATCTTATAAGTATTATACACATATTTAAAAATCTGTAAATTGGTTGATTCCACTTTTTATTGACTTTTTTCCCACACAGAAAGTGTGGCACTTGCCTCTCCTTTTAGGCAAGGTGCACCTAGAAATTAACTTCTGCTTCTAAGAGGCCCCGCACAGAATTACCGATGAACACCCTATCTGCTTCCAAGAGGTCTTTTAGATAAAGAACTCTTTCCCTGGCTTTACCTTCCTTTAAAAGATGTTCTCTTAACACCCCTGCTAAAAGACCGCAATAAACCGGGGGAGTATATAAACAGCCTTTTTTAAAGAGGAAAATGTTGGAGATCGTCCCTTCTGTAAGTTGATCTTGAGTATTAAAAAATATTACTTCAAAGAATCCTCTTTTTTTAGCTTTCTTCCTTTCCTGCTCATACAGAGTTCTGCGGCTGGTCTTATGATAGAGAAATATGTCATCCTGGTTTATCTTCCGGAGGCTGATCTTGACTTTAACCGGCGTGCAAACCGGCTTCAAAGCCTCTTTTTCGACCTTTATCCGGCCATCAAACTCCAGCGCAATCCTGATTTTCATTCTCTCTCCGCTCAAACTGTTTTCTAGATTCTTTAATCCTTCTTCTATGCCGCCCAAATTAAAAGGGATGGAAAAGTATTCGCAGGAACTTCTTAATCTCTTTAAATGCAGCCCTAAAAGAAAATAACCTTTATCCTGCTGCCAGAGAATGCTTTCTATAAGAGAAATTCTGGGTAATCTCTCTGTAAGAAATTTTGATTTAAGGAGCGCTTCCTGGTATTCGTCTTTTTCCAAAGATTCATAAAGGATACCGCCTCCTGTCCCCATTTCTCCTTTACCGTCCTTAAGAGCAACGGTCCTTATAGCGACATTAAAACAAGCCTGTTTTCCCTTAATATAACCTATTGCTCCTGTGTATACACCCCGGGGTTCTTTTTCCAGACCTTTAATAATTTCCATGGTTTTTATCTTGGGCGCACCCGTAACCGAACCGCAGGGGAAAAGGGAGGTGAAGATATCCTGTATCGTTATATTTTTTTTCAACCTGGACTCGATTGTAGAGGTGAGCTGATATAACGTCCTGTATTTCTCTATATTAAAAAGCTTCGAAACCCAAACTTTATCAGATATCCTGCCTAAATCATTCCTTAACAAATCGACAATCATGATATTCTCCGCCTTAATCTTTTTATTCCTGGCTAACCAACTTCTATTCTTGGTGTCTTGTATTGGATTCATCCCTCTCGGCGCAGTCCCTTTCATCGGCCGGGTGATTAATCTATCCCCGTCTAACCTAAAGAAAAGCTCAGGGGAAAAAGAAAGAATGCGGGAACCTCCGGTATTAATCAACGACATATAAGAAGTGGGTTGAGACCTTCTTAAGCGGCAATAAAAATCAAGATATTCTCCTTTAAAATCAAACTTAATCTTAAAGGTGTAATTCACCTGGTAAGTCAACCCTTGTTCTATGCAGCGTTTTATCTGTCTTATATGTGAAACATATTCATCCTGGCTGATATTTGGCTTTAAGTTTCCTACCCTGCAGGATACTCTTCTTTCTTTTTTATAATAAGGCCTGTAATCCCGGTGGCTTATAATAATGGGGTCTCTACATATCCCCAGCCAGGCTAAAGGAAAATCATTCCTTTCTTTTAACCGATAAACTGCGGGCTCTAAAAAATAACCGAACTCATAAGCAAAATATCCGCATAACCAGAATCCTTTTTTACGATATTCTTCTACTTCTCTAAAAAAATCATCGGGGTCTGCGTTACGGTTGAGCTTCAGTATTTTAATGAAATCGGTGAATAAAAAAGAAGTCTTATTATCTCTGTCAAAAGAGGCGCTTTCTAAAAAAACAAAAGGCGCATTTTTAAAAGGGCTTAATAGCCTTAATAAATCCCCCTCGGAAAGAGAATAATAAGCGGTGGGATATTTGTTATTCTGCCGAGATGGAAGCAATAGCATCTTCTACATCTTTCTCCAGTTTCCTCTGTATAAAACCCGGGATAGACTCCTCAAGTTCTCTTTTCAGGTCAGACTTTAACCATTGAAAATTCATCCCGCCCAGATTCCCTGAGAGCTGGAAATTAAAACTTAAGCGATTCAAGTCTTTGCTCAGCAGTTTAAGCAAGGCTGTAAATTTGGGGGATTCTTTAAGTAAATCCCTGGTCAAAGCCAAAGAAAGTTTACTGGAGACTAAATCGTTTTTGCCCAATGTAAAATAACCGTTTAAACTTAAGTTTTTAGACTCTAAATCAATGTCATGCAAACCGGCACCCTCGGTATTCACTAAAAAGTTAGAAGATGCCCTGCTGAAATTTATGGTTTTAAGCGATGAGAGGTTAAAAAGCTGCGCCAGCCATTTAAAAAATTCAAAATCCTTTAAATAACCGTTCTCTATGGACATCCCTCCCTTTAATTCTAATTTCGGATAATTCCTAAAATACATCTGGCTGTTTAATCTGCCGAAGACTTTGGAGAAATGAATTAATATGCCGGAAAGATTGTCGGCGCTGACATCCCTTACTCTAATGGTAGAGCTGATTCCCGGAGGCGATTGGGCCATATCAATACCTCCCCTGCCCTTCAGAGAGCCGTCGTAAAAGGAGCAGTTGTATTCAATAAACTTAAATCTTTCATTTTCAAGATTTAAAAGGCCATTAAAGTCTTTTAAAAATATCCTGTATTCGTTACTGTCCGTCTTACAGAAAATGCTGGCCTCTTTAATCTTAATATCGGGCCGGGGATATTCTGCGTAAGATGAATTCAGTCCTTTAAAGGCAACCTCAAGCTTTTCCAAGGGAGGGCTGTCCTTTACCTTTTTTACAAAATCGATGTCCAGCCTGCCATCGCCGCCGAAAGCCATGTCCTTTAATGTCCCTGTTATTCCTAAATCTATTTTCTTTATATTCTCTCTTTGCGCATCTTTCAAATTTGCCAGATAAGAAGAAAACATTAAATCCAGAGAAACAGGTTCAGCAAGCGAAATGTTGCCTTTTACGCTAAAAGGAATGTTATTCAAAGAAAAAATCAAGCGGTCTATCTGAATCCGCGGGAAGCTAAATTTAATCTGAGAATCTATATCGAGGATATATAAATTTGCTTCCGGTAATTCTAGAATTGGAGCAACCCAGAATCTACGTAAGAGAAACTTCACTCTTTCAGTAATATTAAATCCGGGCTCCTGAGAGTAAGTGTCTTTAAAAAGAGTATTAACAAAAGTAAAACCCTTCAAACGAAAAACATTTGCTTTGGAGCTTCCCCATAATTTTGAGTATAGATTCCCGCTTATAAATTCTAAATCTTCTAAAAGAAGGCCATCCATTTTCAGCTGCCCTTTGAAACTATATTTAAATGGAGATCCTCTGGTTAAGCGGATGGCTTTTTTGCCGCCAGCCGAGAGAAATTCCTCCATATCCCTGCTCACTGAACCCGAGCCCCGCACAGAATAACCTTTTATCATCAAGGCAAAATCAGCGGTGAAGAAGCTGCGGCTGTTGTCTTTATTGGCTAAATCCAAAACAGCCCCCTTAGTAAAGAATTTGATATCCTGTAAAGGCAAATCCTGAATAAATGCCACTATCTGTTTGAAATTATTTCTTAAAAATCCGAGGAACTGATAATAATCCATCCTGGGCTTACTAAAACAGATATCGGTAATAAACAAATGCCTTTTGATTAAAAGCTCCCGGAGCGAAAGATTGGCTTTTATCGTAGGTATAAAGAAAAGCTCACTTTTGCCCTGCGGGGTTTTTTCCAGGAAGGAAACATTTTTCAGAATAATGAATTGGGGCGGTAAAAAGAGTATGCTGCCTACGGATAATTCCTGGGTGAAATACTTATCACTCGCCTGTGTAATCCTTTTTTTTGATTTAGAAAGAATAATATTAGCGGCGACTGTTGCGGTTAAAACCGCGGAGATGATAAGAGAGGCGAGAATTAACTTAAATTTAGTAAGATATCTTCGCAAAGAGCTCCTTATCAACGTAAAACTCCACCTTATCGATATAATAGATTACTCTATGTTCTTTTAGAAGAGGCGAACGATATTTATATTCTTTGAAATCACTGAATAAAAGAGTCAACTGCCGCAAGGTCACTATCTTTTCTTCTAAACTTTTCACTGTGGATTCGTCCCCCCTGATTTGCGCTATCTTTAAAAGATAGCCAAGAGCAAATTGCCTGGCTTTTGAATCCGGGTAATCACTGATAAAGCTGACAAAAGCACTGACCGCATCGGAGTAATCAGCTATCAGGAAATAATATTCACCTATCGCAAATAATGCCTTTTCCCTGTATTTCGATTCAGGATAATTTTCCAAAAATGAATGGAAATGCATGAATGCAGTGTTTAAATCTCCTGATTTGACGGCGCTAACTGCGAGGGAATACAGTTGTCCTTCTTCCTGAGCAATTCCTGGATTCCAGGATAAGAAGACCAACGATATGCTTATAAACAATATCTTAAATTTCATGGGCCAAAGAAAAAACCCGGAGTAAAGGCCGGGCTTTTAGTGGTAATCCTATCTTGTAAATTGTTAAGGCTCTTATCACAAAGAGCTCCTTTTTATCTATCGCCTATATATTATACTAATCCTTACCCGGATTGACAATAATTTTTATATCAACGGCTCCATCTCTAAAACAGGATGCTTAACCTTCTCTAAAAATTTCAATAAATCTTCGGAAGTTACCGCCGCCGTTTCATCGGCAATCTTATCTATCAAATCCGGCTCACCCAGATCCTGGGAGCGCTTCTTTAATTTATCCGCCAAAAGTTCTTTTAATTCCTTGGGCATCCAGACCACCCTTTTTAACCCGCCCTCTGCCGAGATAAATTTCTTACTTACTATATATAATTTACCCACGCCTAAAAAACCGGGTGTCTGCACTCCTCCGCCTACTGAACCGGCCAGGGTGGTAAAAGTCATGCCGCAGGGAGTCATCCCTGAATAATCGCGATGGACAACCATCACACCGCCTGCCTCAGGGATTATTGCCACAATACACTCAAAACATCCGCATGAAGACTGCGGTGAATCCATAAGCGAATACATGCTTACCTTCTCAATCGCCTTATTAGACTTCTGATATACAAAATCATTGATATTTTTCCACTGGCCTAATTTCTTATCCAGTATCTCGCCTTTTAATACAGGCTGATTCGGCCCGGTAGGGGTAATTTCATAAGACGCCTTGCCGTCAAGCCAGGAATATGCGCCGCACAATCCCAGCCGTTCCGCGGTAATCATGCAGACATGGTTAGGGGCAAAACTCTGGCATAGAGTGCAGGAATAAAAAGTATCAACACTCTCATCGGTCATGCCGCTTGAACGCTCATCACGCTCATCGAATACTTTCTTTGCGTCAGGTAATAATTTCTCCACATCAGACAGTTTGGTATAAAGTTTCACCTGCACCTTATCTACGATAGCGCTGTATTCCTGGTGCAACATCGCATGTAAAATTATACCGATATGTTTGAGCCTGAATCCTTTATTAAACGCGTCGTTAGATATCCTTATCCAGTTCATCTCCCGCTGGCCGATATGCATCAGGCCCATAGCATAGTTTATGAAACGGTGTATCTGGCGTTCCAGGATCGGCTCAAAGTCCTTTTGCATTTTACGCCCAGCTACCTCTACTATAATTGCCAAAGCCATAGATTTACTGCCTTTTTCCAATTGGTCAATGTCAGGACCTATCAGTTCTACTTTGCCGTCTTCTACTTCATCTGAATTTTTTGTGGTCAAATATTCAAAAGCCGTGCTTGCTTTCCCGCCGAATTCCGCATGCAGCTGTTCCTTTCTGACGCGTTCACCCTCAAATGCCGCGGCATAAGCCACGGGTATGGGTATAGAGGTAACTTTTACTTTTACCCCCCTTACCTCGATACAACGCGGCACAATCTTTTTATAATCCAATTCTTTAACCAAGGCCTCATAGGTAGTAATGCCTGAAGGCTTGATTTCCGGGATATCCGTATCCGCAATGATAGGAAAGCCCATATTAATCGCGCCGGCACCGGTGGCATATTTTATATCATCGAGTTCTCCTAAAACTAAACCAAAAGCAAACACGCGCTCTTTGGTATAAAGCAGGCATTTCTGCGCCTGTCCGGGTTTAATTCCGCCGAAGGTGAGAGCAGAGCGGATTGCCCAGTTCAAAGGATAAATCGCCGAAATCGTATCGCGGCCGTAAGGGACAATATAATTATCCCAACCCATCTGCACATTTTCTTCGATTAGCTGGTCAATGATAGAGCGGCCCTTAACCTGCGAGCCCACAAAAATCAGGATATTCCTCTGCTGTAATTCCCGCACAATATTTACGGCGGTTTTATTATCGGGTGCGGCGCCCAGGATTGCGGCAAACCCCGGCATACGGCCGTCCACCAGTTGTATCCCTAACGAACGCATAATCGTATCCGTAAAGAACCCGTTGCAATCCTTTTGCGGCTCTTCGGCATAAAGATACCGCAATGCCACGATTATCTCTTCGCAGAATAATGTACTCATTCCCGCATTTAAAGCATCGCCTAAATAAGGAAGCCAGACTTTTTCCGAAGGAACAGAGGGCAACAGGGATTTTGCGTGTTTTAAAATGGGCAATGCGTCTTTCAAGGTTTCTACTCTTGCGCCCAAAAGGGCATTTGCCAAAGGCAGGTAAAATGCGGTTTCGGGAAATTCTATCTTCTGATTCTCGCCTTTTTCCTTAATGGCTTTATCTAAAAATTCAGATGCTTCTTTAAAAATCTCATTTGCTCCTTTTATAACCGCAGTTGCCACAATTTTAGACATAGATATTCTCCTTATCCTTCAGGAAATCCATGATATCCGGATAACCGAAATTTTCTTTCATCAGTTTATCTTTAAATGGCGAGACATTTATTTTTTCTTTAATCAATCTTAAAAAAATCCCGCTGCTTCTGATATCTCCCACCAATATCGCGCCGACCAGGATATTGTCTTTCAATAGTAATTTTTTATAGAGATTATCCCTGGTATTTAAAGATTTAATCTCCTCAAAGCCAGCGTTATCTCCTTTTGTTTTGTAGAGCCCCAAAGATATTATAGGTAACCCGAAAAATTCAATAGAATTCATGGCCACCGAACCCTCATAATTAATATTCTCGCCTGCCATATTTGCTCCGGCAATCCTGCCTTGTTCAACCGCAACCGGCCACAAGGCATTGATAGAAGTCTCGCCCAGCGTTAAATCAAAACTCTCACAGACATCTCCGGCAGTATAAATATTGGGTATATTGGTCTGCATAAGATTATCGGCTATTATACCCTCTTTAATCTTAATCTCTGTATCTTTAATCAAATCTATGTTGGGCTGCACACCTTTGGCCGCAATTACCAGGGAAGTGCCCAAGATTTTACCCGAATCCAGTTTAATCGCTTTTATATCGCCGTTACCGATAATCTCTGCAGCATCCTGGCCTAAAAGTATTTCTATTCCATTTTCTTCTAAGCGCTTCTGGACAAGGCTTGCTGCATCAAAATCCAACATTTGAGATAAAACCTGTTTAGACCTGACGATAACCTTTACTTCAATATTCCTTTTTTTCAAGGCATAGGCGCCTTTCAATCCCACCAGCCCTCCGCCTAAGACAGAAGCTGCTTTGGTAACCACCAATAAATCCTGAATTTGCTTTGTATCTTTTAAAGTACGAAAACCAAACACACCTTCTTTTTTAATCCCGGAAATCTCCGGGAATTTAGGACGCCCACCCGTAGCAATAAGCAAAGCATCGTAATTTAACTGGCTCTTATCTTGGCAGATAACCCGGTTCTTTTTAGGGTCAACGCGTTCAACTTTTTTATTTAATAAAAGTTCTGTATTATTCTCTTTATAAAAAGTATCCGGCCTATACCAGATTTTTTCCTCTTTGACCTCACCTGCCAAATAATATGAAATAAGGCAGCGGCAATACGAAGGATAATCCTCATCGCTAATCACCGTGATTTTGGAGGTTTTATCGCTTTGCCTGATCGCCTCAACCGCCGCAATCCCCGCAGCCGAATTCCCGATAATTACGAATTGTTTCATTTTTCCACCGCTATCTCTTCCTGCCAGATAATCGCGCCCGTCGGACAAGCCTTAACACAACGCGGCTCGTCCTTATCTTTACATTTATCGCAACGCACAGGGATTTTAGTGTTTATATTCGGCCTGATGGCGCTATAGGGGCAGACCATCACGCACATCCAGCATCCCACGCAGCGCGATTCGTCGTGTAAAACCATACCTTTTCCTTTATCATAAACTAAAGCTGCAGCCATACATGCATCTACGCATTTGGGCTCTTTACAGTGGCGGCAGGAAACCGGATAATTCTTATCCTTGGAAGACAAAACTTTTTTTCTCGGTAAAGATAAGACTTCCTCTTTAAGAGCCTTAAACAACTCCCCTGTAAGAGAATGCGCCACGGCACAGGCAATCTCGCAGGATTTGCAACCTAAGCATTTTTTAACGTCGTAATAAAGCTGTTTCATCTGTCTTTACCTGAATATTCCAATTTATCAATACATCATTGGTTTTAACTTTAACGCCTGGCGTTTCTTGTCAATATGCGCAATCATAAGCTCGGCCATTTTTATAGGGTCATCGCAAAATTCAAACCTTCCGCCGACAATCCCCTCTAAATCTTTAGTTAAATAATCCGTCAGATTTTTACTCCCCAAAGTAGCAAAAGGGCTGGCGCCGAAAATAGTGTAAACTCCCGAGGCAACAAAATACAGCCCGATGGTGATGGCTTTCTCTGACATCCACTCCGGCGCAGCTCCGGCCGCAGGTAAATCTGATATGTCTTCTCCTAAGCCGCCTTCGGCAATAACCTGGCATGCAGCGGTTAAGATACGGCTGTTGTCTACGCAGGAACCCAGATGCAAAACCGGCGGGATACCCACGGCTTCGCATATCTCCTGTAATCCTTTTCCCGCGTAAAGCTTCGCTGCTTCGGGAATTAATAATCCTTGTTTTGCGCAGGCAATAGCTGAACAGCCTGTCTGTAATACCAAAACATCATTCCTGATCAGTTCTTTTACCAGGGCGGTATGGCAATAATCGTGGGTCTGTTTAGGATTATTGCAACCTACTACACCGGCAAGGCCGCGCAGCCGGCCGGAAATAATCGCTTCATTTAAAGGTTTATACGTAGCGCGGTATCTACCGCCTAAGATTTGGAAGACGACCTCTTTGGTAAAACCCGCCACTAAATCCATCTCTTGTTTTGGTATATTCACCCTTTCTTTATTCCTATTGCTAAAATTCTCAATAGCTAATTTGATAATTTGTTTCGCCACTTCATAAGCTTTTTTCGATTCGAATTCAATATGGGTAACTCCGGGGAAGCGCGCCTTGGGATTAGTAGTAATCAGTTTAGTATGAAAGCACGCAGCCACCTCTTGTAATGCCGGCATAATACATTGCACATCCACCATCATTACTTCCACAGCTCCGGTAATAATGGCTAATTCCTGCTGCAGGAAGTTTCCGGCCACGGGAATTCCGTGGCGCATTAAAACCTCATTGGCAGTACAACAGATTCCGGCTAAATTTATTCCCTCTGCGCCTTTGGCTCTGGCTAATTTTATCAATTCGGGATCCTGAGTGGCTTTAACTGCCATTTCCGATAAAACAGGCTCATGGCCATGGACAACGACATTTACATAATTCTCTTTTAATACCCCTAAGTTAACTTTACCTCTTATGGGTTCGGGGCTTCCTAAGATAACATCCTGCACATCCGTAGCAATCATCGAACCGCCCCAACCATCGGATAACGCACAGCGCATACCGGTATTAATAATATTTTTATAATCATTATCGACACCCATGGTAGTGGTATGTAATAATTCTACTACCTCTCTATCTATGCCTCGCGGCGTAATCCCTAACTTCTTCCAAATCTGCTGGCGTTTCTTTGGCGCACGCTTGCAGAATACTAACTCTCCCTCCTGCTTACCAAATTCTTCTAATAATTTCTTGGAGACTTCTTTGGCAATCTGTTCTTGGCTCTTGTGGCTTTGGCTATCGGAAGCCAAACCACTGCCCCCTGGCTTGTTAATATCAATACCGAATTCCTGGGCCAGGGTTTTGAGTTTTTCGGTATCAACGATTCCGTAATCATGGGTATGGCCTTCGGAGACCAAAGAAATAGTATGCGCCACATCCCTGCCGTGGTCAGAATGCGCCGAAGCTCCTACGGCGACTTTCCGCGCTAAATTCCGGGCAGCAATCGTATCGGCTCCTGCCCCGCAAACACCCGCCTGCGCGCCTTCGCCAAAAGGGTCAATCCGGCAAGGCCCCATAGCACATACGGTACAACATAAGCCCAATTGCCCGAATCCACACTGCGGTTCCTGCAATTCTAATCTATCCCAGGTAGTCTTGATATTTTCGTCCCGGGCTTTTTTTAATACTTCCTGCGTGGCTAAGTCTATGGATTTTTTCTCGATATCCGACATCTCATTCCTCCGTTTATCTATAACCCTGCTGCCTCTAAAACTAAAGGCACTTTCTTATCCCAGCCGATGGGCATAATATGTATGCCCTGGCACATAGGTTTCAATTCTTTAATAAGCCGCGCTGCAATTTCAATGGCCTTTGCGGATTTATCTTTTGTCTCTTCCATTTCCTTGATTAAATTATCCGGGACGAATACTCCTGCCACATTTTTATTCATATATTTTGCCATACCCGCGGATTTTAATAAAACAATACCGCCCAAAATAGGGATTTTTAAATGTCTGGTCTTAGCCAGAAAATTTTCAAAGACCTGCGGTTGGTATATCGCCTGGGTCTGAAAAAATTCCGCACCCGCTTCTATTTTCTTCTCCATTTTTAATATCTGCGGCTCTATGGGGTCTGCGCCGGGATTTACCACTGCGCCCATGCAGAATTTCGGAGCAGCGCCGTCCAATTTATTGCCTTTCATATCTTGGCCTTCCTGGAGTTTACGCACCACTTGTAATAACTGTACGGAATCCAGATCAAACACAGGTTTCGCTTCAGGATGGTCTCCTAAGGTCGGATGGTCGCCGGTTAAGATAAGCAAATTTTCTATTCCCAATGCGGCAGCAGATAAAATGTCGGATTGCAAAGCCAGGCGGTTCCTGTCGCGGCAGGTTACCTGGAATATCGGCTCAAATCCTTTTTGTACTAAAAGATTACAAACTGCCAAGGACCCAAGGCGCATCACTGAACTCTGCAAATCCGTAACATTTATCGCATCCACGCGGCCGCGGATAAGTTCAGCGTCTTCCAATAGCGTCTTGGTCTCAATGCCTTTTGGCGGCCCGATCTCCGAGGTCACCATAAACTCCCCTGATTGTAATTTTTCTTTAAAGTTCATTGGTATTCTCCTGTCCTGCGTTTCCAAACCCGCATTGGAATTTCAGGATTCTATTTACCACTTTTTAAATATAAAGAACACTGCCACGATAATCATTAAGAAACCAACTAAATAATTCCACTTCAGCCCCTCTTTAAGATAAACGATAGAAAATACGGAAAATATTACCAGCGTGATTACTTCCTGAATCGTTTTTAACTGCGCGGCGGAATACTGGTAATGGCCGATGCGGTTGGCCGGAACCTGAAAACAATATTCCACAAAAGCAATCAGCCAACTTACCAAGATCGCTATCCCTAAAGGTGAATTTTTATATCTTAAGTGGCCGTACCAGGCAATGGTCATAAAAATATTGGAAATTGTCAAAAGAACTATTGTTCTCATTGTTGTAACTTTGCCGCCTCAACCACGTTGCGCATCAGCATCGTGACGGTCAAAGGACCGACGCCGCCTGGAACAGGCGTAATAAAACTTGCGCGTTTTTCGGCAGCTTCAAATTCCACGTCGCCGACTATTTTTTCGCCGACTCTGTTTATACCCACATCAATGACAATCGCGCCTTCTTTAACCCATTCGCCCTTGATTAAACCCGCCTTACCCACAGCCACAATCAAAACTTCGGCAGCCTTTACATGCGCCTCCAATTTCCCTGCCTTTGATGTGCCGATATGGCAGACGGTTGTGGTAGCGAATTTATCCAATAACAATAATGCTAAAGGCTTACCCACTATTTCACTGTGGCCCACCACCACCACTTCTTTGCCGTATAAATCAAGCCCCGTCTCTTTTAACAATTCCATTACTGCCGCAGGCGTGCAGGGTAAAATCATTGCTTTACCGAATACTATCTTTCCGATATTCACCGGATGCATACCTTCCACATCTTTATCCGGTTGAATATACTGGCTTATCTTCTTGTAATCAATTTGCGCCGGTAAAGGCATCTGGATAATAATACCGTTTACGGTCTTATCTGCATTTAATTCTTTAATAAATTCAATGAAAGCAGATTCCGTAGTATCTTGCGCAAGTTTATGAAATTGATAATTGATACCCAGCCCTTCGGCGGTCTTTTTCTGTGATTTTGCATAGGCTTCTGCGCCCGTATTATCGCCTGCCTGGATACTGGCTAAAACCGGTTTTCTGTTTAAGGAACTGACCTGCTGCCTGATTTCCTCTTTTATTTTTTCCGCTAACGGTTTACCCTCTAATAATTTTGCCAACTTTATCCTCCGTCTCTAATCTTATTCTTTTGACTGCTTTTTGTTTTTGCAACATTTCTTTTCTTATAACCCTGGTTAATTTTTTATCATCCAGCGTTTTTAGATTTATCTCTACGTTAAAATATGCGCAGGCAAAAGCCGATTCCAATAAAATTGCTGCCACCGCTACATCGCTTATAAGATTAACATTGCCTTTTGTGAGCAGGGGCGGACATAACTCTATCCCCTCAAGGCATAAACCACAGACCTTAAGAGGAATATCCAGGGCATCCTTTATATTCCTGCTTTTGTAAGCGCTGACATCCAAATCTACCAAATCCAGGAATTCTTTTCTTAAGTTTTCGGATTTTTCTAATATCGCCTTTAATTCGTTTTCGTATTGCGAATATTTTGGTTTCCCTAAAGTAAAATTAACTACCATACTGATTAAAGCTGCGCCTAATCCGGCATTTAGTGCTGCGGCTGAACCTCCGCCCGGAGCAGGAAGTTTTGCGGCTAAATCATCCAGATATTTTTTTAGCGGTTCTTTCTGGTAACTGGTCACTGGTAACTGGTCACTCATTAAGACAATCCTACAATATTGCCCTCTTCATCGATGTCGATATTCTCCCCCACAGGATGGCTGGGCAGGCCGGGCATAGTCTGCATTTTACCGCATAAAGGATATAAAAATCCTGCGCCGATAGAGGCGCGGATATCCCTTACAGGTAAAATAAAATCTCTTGGCCTTCCTTTAAGATTCGGGTCATGCGACAAAGAAAGATGAGTTTTCGCCATACAGATGGGCAGATTATCCCAACCGCGTTCGGTAAATAATTTGATCCTGGATTCCGCCAACTCCTCGTATTCCACATCCTTAGCCCCATAAATCTTTGTGGCAATAGTTCTAATTTTTTCTTTTATGGCCATCTCTAAAGGATAGAGGAAGTTAAATTTTTTGGGCTGGCCTGCAGCTTTAATTACCGCCTTGCCCAAATCTACTCCGCCTTTTGAACCTTTTGCCCAGACTTCGCTTATACAGCAATCATCCGCACCGAACTCTCTTGTCTTCTTTTGCACAAAATCTATCTCTTTATCCGTATCCGCACTGAATCTATTAATGGCTACAACCACAGGCACACCAAACATCCTCACATTCTCTATATGCTTTTCCAGATTACATATCCCTTCTTCTATGGCAGGAATATTTTCTTTAACTAAACCCTCATCCAGAGGTTTACCGGCCACAACCCTGAATCTTCCGCTATGAGCTTTAAGCGCCCGTACAGAACAGACAATTACTGCTGCATCCGGAATAAGCCCGCTTGAACGGCATTTGATATCAAAGAATTTTTCTGCACCGCAATCAGCTCCGAAGCCAGCCTCGGTAACTACGTAGTCAGAAGAAACCAGGGCAATCCTATCCGCTATGATCGAACTGTTGCCGTGTGCGATATTAGCAAAAGGCCCGGCGTGCACAAAACAAGGGGTATTTTCGATGGTCTGAATAAGATTCGGCTTTATAGCATCTTTTAAAAGAGCAGCCATGGAACCCGCAATCTTTAAATCTTCGCAGGTTACGGGTCTACCGTCGAAGGTATCTGCCATAATAATTTTCCCGATGCGTTTACGTAAATCTCCCAACCCCGAACTCAAAGCCAATATCGCCATTATTTCAGAAGCCACGGTAATATCAAAACCTGTGTCCCGGGGAACCCCGTCATTTTTTTCATCACCTAAACCGATACGGATATTCCTTAATGACCTGTCGCTTACATCTACTGTGCGGCGCCAATATATCCTTTGCGGGTCGATATTGAGCCTATTGCCCTTAAACAGTGAGTTATCTAGAAATGCAGCAGCAAGGTTATTGGCAAGTCCAATGGCATGCACGTCGCCGGTGAAGTTAAGGTTGAAATCCTCCATTGGTAAAACCTGGGAATACCCTCCTCCTGCCGCACCGCCTTTTATACCAAATACAGGCCCCAAAGAAGGCTGCCTGATACAGGTTGAGGTAAGTTTTCCCAACCTGTTTAAAGCCATAGAAAGTCCGATACTAGTCACGGTTTTTCCTTCACCCAACGGTGTGGGCGTGATAGCCGTAACTAATATATATTTGCCTTTTTTCCTGTCTTTAATCATATCCTGAATTCCTAAATCTATTTTGGCAATATAGCGGCCGTAAGGGATAAGGAAATCTTTAGGAATCTTTAGTTTTCTGGCTATCTTTTCTATGGGGTCTTTTTTTGCCTTCTGGGCAATTTCAATATTAGAGAGCATAAATCTTCTCCTTTAATAGGTAAAATTCCTATCCAACTCAAAAGCATCCTTAATCAACTCTAATTGAGGCTTATCTTTTGAATATGCTACCGTAACCACATCGAACCTGGCCTTTTTATCGATAAGATTATGTTCCTTAAGAAAGCAAAGAGCTAGTTGAGAAAGTTTCCTCTGTTTAGCATAGGTGAGCGCCTCAGAAGGATGGCCGAACATAAAAGAACTTCTTGTTTTTACTTCTATAAAACAAAGGGTCTCTTTGTCCTGCGCTACGATGTCAATTTCGCCTAATTTTGTCTTATAATTCTGCCTTAAGAGCTTATAACCCTTATTTTTTAAAAACTTTACTGCGTCCTCTTCTCCAGACTTCCCCAAATTTAAATTTTCTTTAGACACCGTAGAAACTCGTCCTGTGAATAATGGACCTGCCGAATCTTTTAAGCGCCCTCCGGTGAGCTTTCGTCGGATAACCTTTATGTTTAACGAAACCGTATTGCGGGAAAATCTTATCATACAAACACATAATCCTGTCCCTGGTAACCTTAGCCATAATGGAAGCAGCAGCGATGCTTTTAGACCTGGCATCTCCATTTATAATATTTGTCCGGGGGAGGTTAATTCCAAGTTTGACATTCCCGTCTACAAGTAAGTGGATGCGCCGTTGTTTATAGCTTGACAGTTTCTCCAGCAATTCTACTACTGCCTTCTCCATTGCTATCTGCGTTGCCTCCAGGATATTCAAGCGGTCTATGACCTTTTCATTCACCACGCCGATACCGAATATGGACTTATCAGCAATCTCAAAGAACGCTTTCTCTCTCTGGAAAGGTGTCAGTTTCTTGGAATCATCAATGCGGTTTTTAAAATTAAAGTCTTTTAGGTAAACTGCCGCAGCAACCACCGGCCCCGCCAAAGGCCCTCTGCCTACTTCGTCGATTCCTATAACCAGGTTTTTACCCTTTTTTCTAAACTTCCGTTCGAAGTAAAGCATTATCCGAATTAAGATTAAGCTTCTGCTGAATCAACTTTGGTTGCGTTTTTACCGATTCTGCCTCTTATGTAATAAAGCCTTGACCTCTTTACCTTGCCTCTCTTGACCACTTCAATACGTTCAATCACCGGAGAATATAGCGGAAAAACACGCTCAATGCCTTCACCATAGGAAACTTTCCTCATGGTAAAACTCATCTTAATCCCTGAACCTTTCCGGGCAATAACTATGCCCTCGAAAGGATGCAGCCTTACCTTGTCCCCTTCGGTAATCTTGGTCAGGACTTTAACCGTATCTCCGACATTGAATTTCGGAATTTCTTTTTTGGTGTATTCCTGCTCGATAAGCTTCATTTTATCCATTTTTGTTAACTCCTTTTTTTAAAAGATCCGGTCTTTTCTCCTTTGTCCGCTTTAAAGCCTCTTTTCTTCTCCAATCCGCAATTTTTTTATGGTCTCCTGAAAGAAGTATTCTGGGAACAGCCATCCCGCGATAATCTGCGGGCCTGGTGTAGTGAGGATACTCTAATAGATTATCCTCAAATGTCTCAAAATTCAAGGAATTTTTATCACCCAATACTCCCGGCAGGAGCCGTACAATACAATCCACCAAAACCATAGCAGGCAACTCTCCTCCGGTTAATATATAATCACCGATAGAAATCTCTTCATCAATTAAATGCAGCCTCACACGCTCATCTATGCCCTCGTAATGGCCGCAGATTAAGATAAGGTGTTTATATTTTAACAGGCTTCTGGCGACTTTTTGATTTAACCTCTTCCCTTGAGGACACAACAAAATAACTTTTGACTTTTTCCCGCTCAATAATTTCTTATTCGGGCGGGATCCCGCCTGCGATTTTGATATGCTTAGCGGGAGACTTTTGACTTTTGACTTTATCTCTTCTACTTCCTTGAATATCGGCTCCGGCCGCATGACCATTCCTGAACCGCCTCCAAAAGGCCGGTCATCCACTTTACGGTGTTTATCCCTGGAATAATCCCTGGGGTCATGGATAAAAATCTTTACCTTATTTTTTTTCTGCGCTATTTTAACGATTGACTCGTTTAGAACCGGCGCAAACATCACGGGAAAAATGGTTATAATGTCAATTCTCATTTTCAGCTTTCAGCTCTCAGCTTTCAGTCGTCAGCTGACAGTTGATGGCTGGAGACTGAGAGCAAAAATTCTAAACTAAGCCTCTATTATTATATTTATCCAAAAACTCTTTCTTAAACTCTACGAATTTATCCTGCTCGATTGCCCGGCGGATGTTACGCATCATCTCCAGATAAAAATATACATTATGCAGTGAGACCAATCTTAAACCCAGGATTTCACCGGTATTAAATAAATGGCGAAGATAAGCGCGGGTAAAATTCCTACAGGTATAACAGCCGCAATCTTTATCCAGAGGCGTAAAATCCTCTGTATAGGCAGCATTCCTTACGGTCATTTTACCTCTACTCGTAAAAGCTGTGCCGTTCCTGCCGTAGCGGGTGGGAGCAACGCAATCAAACATATCCAGCCCCAACTCCGCGCATTCGATTATATCCTCAGGCAAACCTATGCCCATTATATAATTCGGTTTATCTTTGGGTAATAATTCCAAAACAACGTTCGCAATATTATACATTAAATTTTTGGGTTCGCCAACAGAAAGTCCACCCAGGGCATAACCGTCAAAGCCTATTTCGATTAATCTATCCGTGCACTCTCGACGCAGCTCTTCATAGGTGGCGCCCTGGACAATCCCGAATAATAATTGCTTCTTTCCGCTGACCGCTGACGGCTGACGGCTGATAGCTGCTTTCGAACGCATGGCCCAATCAACAGTCCTGTTCATAGCGATCCCGGCATAATCTTTTTCACAAGGATAGTGCACACAGTCATCTAAAACCATCATGATATCCGAACCTAAGTCCCGCTGAATGCGGATAACATCCTCAGGGGTCAATAAATGCCTGAACCCGTCGATATGAGACTGGAATTCAACGCCGTCATCATTGATTTTTCTTAACAAAGCCAGGCTGAATATCTGATAACCTCCGCTGTCGGTAAGCATGGGCTTATGCCAACCGCTGAAATTATGCAACCCCCCGGCCTTTTTGATTACCTCTATACCCGGCCTTAAAAATAAATGGTAGGCATTGGATAAAATAATCTGCGCGCCGCAAGTATCCAACTCCTCCGCAGAAAGGGTCTTTACCGTGGCTTGAGTCCCTACCGGCATAAAACAAGGGGTATCAATCTCGCCGTGCGGGGTAATCAACTTTCCCCATCTGGCATTGCAACTTTTATCCTGATGAATCGCTTTAAAATAGTCCATTCTCGCCTATTTATTTTGTTTGAATATATAAACGATATATGTTAACATAAAACTATGCTAAACGGAATAAAAAATAAGATAGAAAAAAGCCTTAAAAGTTATACTCGCGATTTAGACGGATTATACTCTTTAAACAGGATATCCCCTTTTTTAGCCAAGAATATAAAAGAATTCGTATTAAGAGAAGGCAAGAGAATTCGTCCCATCCTCTTTGTCATCGGTTATCTGGCTTATGGCAAAAGACAGCCCCCGGCTCTTTACAGAAGCGCTATTTCCCTTGAGCTCCTTCACGATTTTATGCTTATCCACGACGATATCATTGATAAATCGGACACACGAAGAGGCAAGCCTTCCCTGCATAAAAAATTAAACGGATATCTTAAAAGATACAAAGGTATTAAATTCAGCGGCCAGGATTTAAGTATTGTCATAGGAGATATGCTCTATGCTTTAGCAATAAACGCCTTTTTATCTATAAAGGTTGAGCCCAAACGGAAAGAAAAGGCATTAAAAAAATTCATTGAGGCGGCTTTTTATACCGGCAGCGGAGAATTTATCGAACTCGCTTTAGGCCTCAAAGATATCGAGATGATAACTAAAACTGACATATATAAAATTTATGATTTAAAAACCGCTTACTACAGTTTTGCCTATCCTTTGTCCCTGGGCGCAACCCTGGCCGGGGCAGAAGACAGCCAGATAAAAAAAATCTTCCGGTACGGGGTTTATTTAGGCAGGGCTTTCCAGATAAAAGACGATATCTTAGGTTTGTTCGGCGATGAAAAAAGAACCGGGAAATCCTCACTGACGGACTTACAGGAAGCGAAAAAAACCTTACTTATCTGGTATGCTTATAATCATTCAACAGGATTAAATAAATCGACAATTAAAAGAATCTTATCCGCGCAAAAGGTAGAAACTATAGACTTATTAAAGATACGCAAGATTATATCAACTTCAGGTGCCCTGGATTACGCTAAGAAAGAAGTGTCCGATTTCATAAAAAAAGCCCGGGATTTAAATGCTTCTTTAAAAATGCGGACCGGATACAAGAACCTGTTGTTAAGGTATTCAGAGAAAACCTTAAGTTTATAATACTTAATCAATATATTACTTTTAGAATGTTCTCTTGCAGCCCGGACAGACAAAATGGGTAACGAACCAGTGGCCGTCGGTGCGGGAATAATCGGGAAGAAGTTCCAAAAAGAGCTGGCTGTTACAATGAGGGCATTGTAATAATTTAGTCATGCCCATATCCTGTTCTAATTTTGCGGCATCCGCCCTTCCTTCCTGGACACCCAGAAAATAAGAAACCATATGTTTGCGGATATTGGCTTTGGTCATCAGCGCGCGTATCTTGCTCAATATTTCACCGGGCGCATAAAAACCTTTTACTGCAAAATCATTCGCTCCCAATTCCAGCGCTTTCTTAATATTGTCTTTCTCTCCCAATACCGTAAAAATAATGACCGGGATCTCTTTTATATTTTCTTCACTGCGCATATGTTTTAAAATATCGAATCCGCTTAGGCTTGGGACAACAATGTCCAGAAGGACCAAATCCGGCTTTTCATTCCTGATTATACCTAAACCCTTCTGCCCGTCATCCGCTTCCAGGACTTTATAACCCTCGCACTCCAGAAAATCTTTGTAAATCTTGCGAAAAACCGGTTCATCTTCAACGATTAAAATTGTTCCTTTATTATCCGGGCCCATATATTCCTCCTTTAATGAGCAGATAACTTATGGAGTACGTAACACGACATAAGTTATAGTGAAGCGTCTGCGAATTACCCCCCACATTAATATTATCTCATACAGGGTAATTAGGGTCAACGATTTTAGCCGGCTCAGATATCAAATCACCAGCATGGCATCGCCATAGCTGTAAAACCTGTATTTTTTTTCAATTGCTTCCTGGTATGCCTTCTTTACCAGCCTTTCTCCTGCGAAGGCGCAGGCAAGCATGAAAAGAGTGGTACGGGGAAGATGAAAATTAGTAAGCAGGTAATCCACTATCTTAAACTTGTATCCGGGGTAGATGAATAAATCCGTAAACCCCTCTCTTTTACCGGAAGCAAAAGTCTCCAATACCCTCAAGCTCGTTGTGCCGACAGCGCATATATTTGCGCGTTTTTGACGGGTCTGGTTTATCATCTCTATCGCGCCATCATTAATACGGAAATATTCCCTGCCCATTACGTGTTTAGTTATATCCTCGCACTTAACCGGCTTAAATGTGGCATAACCGACATGTAAAGTTACATAGGCAATATTGAGAGCTGATTTTTCTATCTCTGTAAGAAACTCCCGGGTAAAATGCAGCCCTGCGGTAGGTGAAGCAATTGAGCCTTTTTCCCGGGCATATACGGTCTGATAATAAATGTTGTCTAAATCCCGGGGTTCTCTTTTTATATAAGGCGGCAGCGGCATTACGCCTAAACTATATATCTCTTCTATATCCCCGGCAGAAAAAGTTACTTCGTTTTTAGCGCTCACCGCACAGGATATTTTTTTATCTTTAAAAATTATCTTTTCATCTAACTTGACCCGGGCAGGTTTGATTAATGCTTCAAAGGCAAGCCCGGATTTCCGGTTTAAAAGCAGAATCTCTACCTTGCCTCCTGTCAGGCGTTGGCCTTTTAACCGGCAGGACAAGACCTTAGAGTCATTTAAAACCAAAAGGTCATCCTTTTTCAAATAATCTCTCAGGTCAGAAAACCTGCGATGTTGGAAGGTAGCTTTTTTGCGGTTTAAAACTAAGAGACGGGCTGCAGTCCTGTCTTTTAAGGGATACTGGGCGATGAGTTCTTTGGGAAGGTTATAATCAAAATCAGCGAGTTTCATGGAATTAACGTTTAGACCACAGCCGGAATAATAAAGAAAGGATAATGCTTATTAATATTGAGGTAGTTATCGGAAAATAAAAACTGAAATCCTTTTTCTGCACCAGGATATCGCCGGGAAGCTTACCTACAAGCGGAATCTTATTAAAAAAAGTTAAGAATAATCCCAAGCCGGCCAGAATAACGCCAAAAATAATTAATGTCTTGCCCAGTTCCTGCATATCAACCTCATTATACTTTATTTTAGCGCTAAATTAAGATAGGTGCAACCAAATTTGTGTTTAGTTTTAAAGTTCCAATTTGGGACATCAAATCACTACTCCCTTTTGTGCTAATGACTTTGCTGTTTGAGGTCACAATTTGTGACCTCAAACTTACAACCTCGTAAGAAGAAAATCTAACAGAAATTTTTTGGTTTTAAAACTATCGTTTAGAGGCTAACTTGGCAGGATTTTAAGGCGGGAATCTTCTTCGCCCCACCAGGGACACTTCTATTAAAACTTATTATACAACAGTTGGTTATTCAGAAACGGTCTAAAATTTTCAAAAAAAATTTAACGGTGTTGTAACTTCTTTATTCCCACCGACCCAAAATAACGTTAAACGTCCCCATTAGCCATTAGCCATTACCCGCGTCGTCCCCATTACCCGGATTTTGAGGATAAATATAACAGTATTTGCAACATTCAAATGGCTCCGGGCTGTTTAACCTCCTCCTCATCTCTCTGTACATCTCTCCGTTCCAAATCCCTTCCAATGATTGCTGGTAAATATTGCCCATTACGGGCCTTTTTTGCACACAGCAAGGCGTAACATCTCCATTAAAACCTATGTAAGATTTTTTCCATAAAAAATCGCAAAACCTGGGTTCGGCAGAAACGGCTTCTCTTTTAGTTAATTTTAGTTTGCTGTTTATAAGTCCTATTTGAAAGGGCTCCGGCATATTAAATAAAACCCCCAATTGGTTGGCTTTCTGCCGCGCTTTTAAGATAAACTCATTAGCCAATGCTTTGTGCCGGAAAAGAGATTCTCCCTCGAGCGCTCTTTCAAATATAATCACATGGGAGCAATTAACGTTATCTACCTCTAACTCTTTAGCTAATTCAATGATCCCCGGCAATTCCTCGATATTTGAACGCATCAGAACAATATCAAAGAACAGTTTCGGACTTTCAGTTTCCTTCAACTGCCTTCTTGCATCATTAAATCTTTTGATATTTTTGATAACCGTTTCGAAATTTGAACCTCTCCTTATTTTCTCGAAAGTGTTTTTGCTTGCTCCGTCAAATGAAACTTGTAAATTCGATAATATCTTGATCATCTTCTCCATTAAGCCATCATTCATTAAAGTAAAATTGGTGATTAATTCAAGCTTTATGGAATGGTTTTTTAAAATATCGATTATTTTCGATAGATTTGGGCTCATTAGGGGTTCACCGGAAACAGTCAAGCAGACTTCTCTTAATTCCGGGGAGGCATCCTCTATAACCCTTTCAAACAATTCCAAGGGCATTACTGAGTTTATGGCATTGATCCTTCTTCGCTCTTCTTCATTCCTATGGTTTTGACACATTATACACCTTAGATTACAATTTAAGGTGGTCTCAAGCGTCAGGTGCACCGGCATTGCCCTGTTTATAGGACGGAGTTTTCTTGCCTGCTCATCGGCAAGTTGCTTGTTTAAGTCTTTTATCAATACAACCGCGGATGAATCATTGCTTCTTTTCTGGGATTCATAAATCATTTCTTTGATTAAACACTTAAGAAAACGGTTATTTTTTGCAAAATATAACGCAGTCTTTCTTAGCATTTTTTTAAAAAGCGCTTTATTGTTCATAGTTTAAGCTTGAATGAATATAAGAAGTGTTAGAATTAAATACCCGTATAATTGAATGGCTTCTGTCATCTTATCATCCCTCACACTTTCATGTCCCCGTCATTTTCGCGCTCCATTTTACGGGTGGATTGGTAGGTTTTTGAGAGCTTTTATATACTTTTTCTCCTTAAAAATGCGGCTGGCGGGCTGCAAGCGAATGGAGGTTTTAGTAAAGAAATTTTGCGGAGGGATTTGGTGGGCAGCGCATTAATTATCCAGCCAAAACGGCCTTCTGTCGTTATCGTTGACGAGCTTAAATATTACATCGACTATTTTGCCGTCGTATTGCGAACCGCGGCCGTTATCTAACTCCTCTAATGCTTTTTCTAACCCCAGACTTTCACGGTAAGGCCGGTATGAAGTCATCGAATCCAAAACATCGCTGACTGCCAAAATACGCCCCTCAATGCTAATCTCCTCTTCCTTTAATCCCCGCGGATATCCCGAACCGTTTAAACGTTCATGATGCTGGTATATTATCTCTGCCAGGGAAAAAGGGAAATTTATATCTTTGATGATTTCATAAGAATTTTTCACGTGTTCCTGTATCAGGCGGTATTCCGCTTCATTTAATTTACCCGGTTTATTCAGGATATCCAAAGGGATGGAAATCTTACCCAAATCGTGCAATTCCGCGGCAAGTTTTATGCTCAACAGGCGGTCTTCATTCCAACCGAGTTCCATTGCTATCCTCTCGGAGATATTTGCTACTTTATGATTATGGCTGAAAGTATACGGATCGCGCATCTCTAAAGTCTTACCCAGCGCGGCAAACGCATTTTTTAACATCTTAAGCCGGGCTTCTTCCGCATTAGCGTAAGCAGTTATGTCTCTGGTTATACCCATTGTCCCGATAATCTTTCCTTCGGTATCATACATAGGAATTTTTGTAGTGATTACCTGCCTGGGGGTACCGTCAGGAAGGGGTGTATGTTCAATCTTGCCTACAATGGGCTTTCCGGTATGCAAGACATAATTATCGTCTTCGAACATTTTCTCTGCCTGCTCTCGGGGGAAAAAATCAAAATCTGTCTTACCCAGAATTTCCTCCGGTTTTCGCCCCATTCCTTCGGCGCAATAATTATTTATCTTTATAATCCGGTTTTTACGGTCTTTAAAGTAGATTGCATCGGGAATATTGTCTAACAAACCCTGCATAAGGTCTTTTTCAAAAGCCAATTTTTCTTCTATCTCTTTATGAGACGAAATGTTTTCGATTATTCCTTCGATATATTCTCTCTTATCTTCTCCGGCTACTCTTGAAGCAGTGATAGCCACCCAGACTGTATTACCCGCCTTATGTTTAAAAATAGTTTCAAAAAAGTTTACTTTGTCATTCTGGCTTAAAATTCCGAAAAATTTAACCGCATCCCTGCCGTGAATAAATAACTCCTTGAAGTTCCTGGTCTTTAACTCCACTTTACCGGAATAACCCAACATCTTAACCAAGGCTGAGTTAGTAACGATGAATCTGCCTTCCGGTTTTATCGCGCATTTAAAAAGCCCTATCCCCAGATTATCGGCTGTGCTGATATTAAGATGAAATGTCTCTTTCATAGTCTACTATTCTTGTTTCTCTATATTGTAATCCATCCCGAAGTGTTCGTAGGCTAATTTTGTGGCAAGCCTGCCGCGGGAGCTGCGCTTTAAATACCCCGCCTTAAGTAAAAACGGCTCTATTACATCCACTAAGGTATCCGATTCTTCATTGAGGCTCGCTGCCAAAGACTCTATCCCCACCGGTCCGCCGTCAAAGGAATTAATAATCAGTTTTAATACCTTGCGGTCCATATCGTCCAGCCCCGATTTATCAATCTTTAGCTCATCCAGGCTTTTTGCGGCAACAGTGGCATCTATCTTTTCTATCTTGGAGACCTGGGCATAATCCCTTACCCGGCGTAGCAGCCGGTTGGCAATCCGGGGAGTGCCGCGCGCCCGGCGGGAAATCTCGATTGCTCCCTCACGGTCTATCTGGATATTCAAGAGTTTACCCGAACGCTTGATAATCTCTGCCAAATCCTCCACGGCGTAGAAATCCAGATGATAAAATATGCCGAACCTGCTTCTTAAAGGCGAAGATAATAGTCCTGAACGCGTGGTCGCACCCACCAAAGTAAAAGGCTTGAGATGGAACTTTATGGTTTTGGCATAAGGCCCTTTATCAATCACAAAATCTATTTCAAAACTCTCCATTGCCGGATAAAGAAACTCTTCTACTACCTTAGAGAGACGGTGTATCTCGTCGATAAAAAGGATATCCCCCTTTTCCAGGTTAGTCAATATGCCGATTAAATCACCCGCCCTTTCTATAGCCGGACCGGAAGTAGCGGTAATCTTGGAATGCATTTCATGGGCGATGATGTGAGCAAGGCAGGTTTTACCCAGACCCGGAGGGCCTGAAAGAAGAATGTGTTCCAAAGGCTCCTTCCTCTGGCCTGCCGCGGTCAAACAAACCCGCAAATTATCGATGGTATCTTTCTGGCCGATGAATTCCGAAAGTTTAGTCGGGCGAAGCGATATATTTAAAACTACGTCTTCTTCTGTCTCTTGCCCGTCCCGCAGCATATAAGGCAGGAAAGCATCGCTTGAAAATCCCGGCTTACCGTCTATAGGGTTAATTCCGGGATTATCCGTATTGCTGCCGGATTTAACTGCCCTGTGTCTTATTTTTTCTGTCATAGGGGATAATATTTTCCTGGTTCCTTATAATCTCTATTTCTCCGAATAATTCTTTCTGACAGGCAATAATCTCCTTCAACCTGATTAATTCCAATATCGCCAGAAATGTGACGATTATTTCTATTTTGTTTTTTGCCTGAGAGAATAATTCGGAAAGGCTCACCGAAGTTCTTAGCAATAAAAAATGCAGGATGTCGTGAATTTTCTCCTCGATGGTGAATTCATCCTTGATGATGTCGTAGAATAACTCTTTTGGCGTCTCTTCCAGCGCTTTCGAAAAGGCATTGATTAAATCGAATATACTTGCCTCAAAATAGGCCGCCGGCTCATCGGGTATCCGGTCTTCTTTTACCTTCGGCCGCTTAAATATATCCTGCTGATCCTGTTCTTTCTTTCTTAAATCCTCGGCTATCTCTTTAAACCTTTCATATTCCAACAGTTGTCTGATTAGTTCTTCCCGCGGGTCAAGTTGTCCTTCCTGCGTCTGTACTGATTCCTCTGCCGGCAACAACATCTTGGATTTAATCTGCATCAGGGTTGCTGCCATCACCAGGAATTCGCCGGCGATATTCAAATCCAGGAATTTCATCAGCTCAAGGTAAACTAAATACTGCTCGGTAACCCTGGCTATCGGAATATCATAAATATTCAGATGGTCTCTTTTAACCAGATATAAGAGTAAATCCAGGGGTCCCTCAAACAACTCTAATTTTATTTTATAACTCATATACCCAGTACCGTCCTTACTTCTCTTAACGTCCCGGAAGCAACGGAACGCGCTCTTTCACTGCCTTCTTTCAGAATTCTTCTAATCTTACCGTCATCCTTCACTAATTCCTGCCTCTTTCTACGGTAAGGTGCCAGTTTCTCTATGAGTTTGGAGGCAAGAATTTTTTTGCACTCAGTACAGCCCTTTTTCGCGTTACTGCACCAATCATAAACTTCTTCTTTTATCTCCGGTGCGAAAATAGCGTAGTAAGAATAGACATTACATATATCCGGATGTCCTTTATCGGACAATTTAATTCTCTTTGGGTCGGTAATCATAGACTGTACTTTTTTGTTTATCGTCTCTTCGGAATCAGAAAGGTTAATGGTGTTGTTATAACTCTTGCTCATCTTTCTTCCGTCTAATCCTAAGAGCCTGGGTGTTTTGGTTAATATTGCCTCAGGGTACGGCAATACCTCTTTTTTATACAGGCTGTTAAACCTGCGGGAAATCTCACGGGTAAGTTCAAGGTGCGGCAATTGGTCTTCGCCGACAGGAACCTTATCCGCTTTATAAACCAGGATATCCGCTGCCTGAAGCACAGGATAACCCAGGAAGCCGTAGGTATGTAAATCCCGGGTTTTAATTTCTCGCAATTGCTCTTTATATGTGGGGCATCTTTCCAGCCAACCAAGAGGAGTGAGACAGGAAAATATCATGAATAAATCAATGTGTTCGGGAACCTGGGACTGAACGAATAACGTTGATTTATCGGGGTCAATGCCGAAACTTATCCAATCAATGACATTATCGATTGTATATTCGGATAGGGCTTTGGGGTTTTCATATTCGCTCATCAAGCCATGCCAGTCTGCGACCATAAAAAAACAATCATAATCCTGCTGCAGCTTTATCCAGTTATCCAATGTCCCGGCCAGATGGCCTAAATGCAATTTTCCGGTCGGCCGCATGCCGCTAAGTATTCGTTTTTTCTGAGTCATTCTTTAAAAGTTAGAAGTCAAAATGCAAAAGTCAAAAGTACAAGTTAAAACTCAAAAGTTTGTTATTTACTTTTAACTTTTTACTTGTGGTTTTGACTTTTTACTTTTCCCCGCTTTAGCGGGGTCCCGCCAGACAATTACCATTTGAGCGGGAACTTTTGACTTACTCAAGGGTCCGGGCTATCTTCTGAATCTGGTATGCCTCAATCACATCGCCTTCCATTATATCGCTGTACCCTTTGAGCGCTATGCCGCATTCAAACCCCTCTTCAACTTCCTTCACATCGTCCTTAAATCGCTTTAAAGAGGCAAGCTCTCCTTCATAAACAACCTCTCCGTTCCTGACTAAATCTATAGAAACACCCCGATTAATCTTGCCTTTGGTAATAAAACAGCCGGCAATCACACCGGAGCTCGATAACCTGAATACCTTTCTTACTTCTGCTTTACCTGAGAAAACCTTCTTTAATTTCGGCTCAAGCATACCTTCCAATGCCGCTTTTACTTCATTGACCAGTTCATAAATAACATTATAAATCCTTACCTCCTGGCCTTCTTTTCCGATTAATAATTTAGCAGGTTCATCGGGGTTTACGTTAAATCCCAAAATTAACGCCTGGGATGCCAAAGCCAATACCACGTCAGAAGAATTTATGGCACCCACACCACTATGGATAATATTCAATTTTATCTCAAGTGAATTTATTTTGTTTAACGCATCTTTTATGGCCTCGATGGAACCCTGGGCATCCGCTTTGATAACCAGGTTTAATTCTTTAATCTTGCCCTCTTTTATCTGAATATAAAGGTCTTCCAGCCCCAGCCTTTTTACCGGCATCATCTGAATCTGTCTTTCTTTCTCCTGCCTCTTTAATGCCAATTCCTTTGCTGTCTTTTCATTTTCAATGACAAAGAATTGCTCCCCGGCCTGAGCCACTCCGCCAATGCCCAGCACTTCAACAGGGGTCGAAGGAAATGCCTCGGTCACACTTTGTGCGTGGTCATTAAACATGGCCCTTATCTTTCCATAGTAACTGCCGACAATTATATTTTCATTGAGGTGCAGTGTCCCGTTCTGGACAAGTAAAGTTGCTACCGGACCTTTATTTTTAACTAATTTTCCTTCCAATACCACCCCTTTAGCCAGCCTTTTTGAATTTGCCCTCAATTCCAGCATCTCCGCTTCTAACAGTATCATTTCTAACAATATATCTATGCCCTGTCCGGTTTTCGCAGATAGCGGCACAGTTATGGTTTTGCCTCCCCAGTCCTCGGCGGTCAAATCAAGAGCGGATAATTGTTTTTTCACCCTGTCTACATCTGCCTGAGGTTTATCAATCTTGTTTAAAGCCACAATAATAGGTACTCCCGCGGCACGGGCGTGGTCTATTGCCTCCTGGGTCTGAGGCATAATCCCATCATCAGCAGCTACCACCAAAACAACTATATCGGTAACCTTTGCCCCTCTTGCGCGCATAGCGGTGAAAACTTCGTGGCCCGGTGTGTCTAAAAAGGTTATTTCTCCGCGCGGCAGGACCACTTTGTAAGCACCTATGTGCTGGGTAATTCCGCCGTGTTCGGATTCCACCACTTTACTTTTTCTTATCGCATCTAAAATTGAAGTCTTGCCGTGGTCGACATGTCCCATGATAGTAACAATGGGGGAACGCGGTTTTAAAAGCTCAGGAGAATCTGGTTTACTGTGTGCGCTTATCGCTATCTCCTCCTCATCTTGAGCCTCTTTTATCTGGAAACCGTAATTCCGGCAAATCTTTTCTACCGCCTCCCGGGCCAAAGGTTGGTTTATGGCTGCCATGATATTCATATCCATCAATTTTTTTATGAGTATAGACGGTTTCTCCTGGAGTTTTACACTCAAATCCTTAACTGAAACGGGCAGTTTTAATTCTAACTCTTTGAGTGGAGGCGCGGATACTTCCTTTACCGCTTCCCTTTTAACCGCTTCTTTTATGACTTTTTCTTCTGGGATTTCTTCCTTATGAATTACCTTGGGGGTAATGGCTTCCGCAGGAAGGACAACTGCATTTTTAGTTTCAACAGCAACATCCGATACAGGGGTTACTTCTTTTTTTGCGACACGGACTTTACGTTTAGGATGGACTACCGCCGCGGCTTTTTCCTTAACCTTAAGCACCCGTTTTGCAACCGGCTTTAACTTAGTTGTTTTCGCCGGTATCTTTGCTGCCTTTGCCGGCTTTACCTTCGGCTTCCTGGCAGTTACAACTTTTTCCTTCTTTGGTTTCTGCATATTTAATTTAAGCTTGACTTAAAAATTTCTTGGCTTCCTCGATTATTTTCTGTGCTTTTTTCTCTCCGATACCTTTAATATCGGTCAATGTTTTTATATCTGCCCTGGCGATATCCGCAAGAGACTTAAAGCCTGCTTTCTTAAGGCCGGCGAAAGTCTTCTCGCCTATCCCGGGCAACTCCTCTAATTCTATTGTTTTTGCGGCTTTTGCAGGTTTTTCACCCTTCGCTGCTTTTACTTCTTCCTTTACTTCTTCCTTTTTCTCTTCTTCAGGAGGTTTGGCTTCAGCTTGAGCTTTTGTCCGCACATCGAGTTCCCAGCCGGCTAACTTTGAGGCAAGCCGGACATTCTGACCGTGTTTTCCGATAGCCAGGGAAAGCTGGTCGTCTGCTACAATAACCTCTGCTCTTTTACTATTCTTATCCAATTTTATTTCGCTGACTTCGGCAGGCAAAAGCGCAGCCTTTATATATTCCCTTATATCTTCGTTATAACGCACAATATCGATTTTTTCTCCCGATAGCTCATTGACGATATTCTTTACCCTACCTCCGCGCATACCCACGCATGCGCCTACCGAGTCAACTTTTTCGTCTTTAGACCAAACAGCAATTTTAGTACGTTCGCCTGCGTGACGGGAAATGGACTTGATTTCCACTATCCCCTCATAAATTTCAGGGACTTCCAGTTCAAAAAGCTTTTTTACGAAATTCTGATGTCTGCGCGATAAAATTATCTGCGGACCCTTATTTTCTTTTCTCACATCCAAAATAAATGCGCGTATGCGCTGCCCCTGCTTAAACTCTTCTTTGGGAGACTGTTCCATCTTCAAAAGCAGACCTTCGGTTTTCCCTAAAAGGTCCACTATAATATTGCCTTTTTCAAATCTATAAACCGTGCCGCTGACAATCTCTCCGATTTTTCCCTGAAATTCGTTGTAGACAACGTCTTTTTCCGCTTCACGGATTTTCTGTATTATTACCTGACGGGCAGCAGAAGCTGCAATACGCCCAAAGTCTACAGAGGTAATCTCTTCGTTATTCTTAAAGGCTTTTATTTCTCCGGAAACGGGGTCGAGTTCTACCTTCAGCTCCTCATCGGGTTTGACGTCAATAACCCTGCGCACCGCGCTTAAAAGCGCGCTTTCCACCGCCTGGATTAATACTTCTTTCTTTATCCCCTTTTCTCTTTCTATCTGCTCAATTATAGCCATCAATTCTTTACTCATATCTTTCCTCTTGTTACGCTCTACACCGTATGCCGTATCCGGTAGGTTATTATATGATGATTTGCTTTGCCCTATTGATCCTAGAAAACGGTATCAGGATGAGCCCATTTCCGGTCTCAATACTTACCCCTTCGCATTGAGATTCTTTTATAATTCCGCCTATTTCTATTCTACCATTTATTGCTTCGGAGAGAAAGAACTTTACCCGTTTGTTTATACACCGGGAGAAATCATTCTTTGTCTTTAAAGGTCTGTCTAAACCGGGAGAAGAGATTTCTAAAGTATATCTGTCCTGGATTAAATTTTTCTCATCCAGAATTCCGCTTATCTTCTTATTCAGCTCTGCGCATTCATCAATGGTGATTCCGCCTTCCGGTTTGTCTACGAGGAGGCGTAAAATCAAGTTTCTTCCTTCGTATCGATAAATGAATTCCACCAAATCCAGCCCCTGGGTTCTTAGATAATCATTCAAAAAATTCTCTAATTCAGTTATTATCTCTTCTCTGCGCACTTAATCTTGCCTCAATTTCCTTTAAGATTTTATCTTCGGGCAATGCAATATTCTCCTGACTGCGCCTTGATTTTAATTCCACCGTATCTTTCTTTAAAGACTCCTTGCCGACTATTACCTGCAGCGGTATGCCGATTAAATCCGCATCTTTAAATTTCACCCCTGCGCGTTCATCACGGTCATCCAAAAGAACGGTTGTCCCTTGCGCAATGAGTTTTGAGTAAAGATTTTCAGCCTTCTTCAAAATATTGCTATCCGTGATATCCAGAGGAAGAACGATGACCTGATAAGGACTAATCTCTTTGGGCCAGACAACACCCTGGACATCGTGATTCTGCTCAATTATCGTGGATATAAGACGGGAAACACCTATACCGTAACAACCCATGACTATGGGCGTTAAGACCCCTTTTGCGTCGAGAAAGTTTGCGCCTAATACCGAGCTGTATTTAATCCCTAATTTAAAGATATGTCCGACCTCGATAGCGTTAGTTTTTTCTAAATTCTGCCTACATTTAGGACATACCTGTGTCTTCTCGTCATTGTAGCCTTTAGTTAAGCCGCAAGCAGGGCAAACCCAGACTATGTCTTCACCGCTTTCGGCAGGAACCATGAATTCGTGTGAAACATTACCGCCCATAATGCCGGGGTCTGCCTCAACAGTTAAACAATTCAGGCCGCATCTTTTAAATATCCTGTTATAGGCAACAAGCATCGCGGAATAACTCTTTTCCAAACCTTCTTCATCCCGGTCAAAACTATAAGCATCTTTCATGATAAATTCACAGGCCCTCACCAATCCGAAACGGGGCCTTATCTCATCCCTGAACTTTGTCTGTATCTGATAAAGGATTAAAGGTAATTGCTTATAAGACGATATGCAGCTTTTGACTAAATCAGTTATTACCTCCTCATGGGTAGGGCCAAGGCATATGTTCCTGCCTCTTCTGTCAACGAACCTTATCATTACATCGCCCACAGTTTTATCGCGGCCGGTTTTTATCCATAAATCCAGAGGCTGCAGCGCAGGCAAAAGCAACTCATTGCCGCCGCATGCGTCCATCTCTTCGCGGATTACCTTCTCGATATTACCCAATACTGCTAACCCCAGGGGCAGATATGTATATACACCTGCCATAAGCATACGCACTAATCCGGAACGCAGCATTAACTTGTGGCTGTCTGATTCTGCTTCCTGCGGCGCTTCTTTTAATGTCGGGATAAAGGTCTTGCTCCAGAGCATACTCGCGTATTTAGTTAATTACGTAACGAATTTACCTATTTCTTCTATTAAAACACCAACGCATTTATCCGCCGGAACTTTCTTAATCGCTTTACCCTTCTTGAAAAACAACCCTTCTTTTTTACCAAAAGCAATCCCCAAATCAGCCTGCTTTGCTTCACCAGGGCCGTTAACTACGCAGCCCATAACGGCCAATTTTATCGGCCGAGATGACAGCTGATAGCTGATAGCTGACAGCTGCCGTTCCAAATCTCTTACTATCTTTACTAAAGCCACTTCGCAGCGGCCACACGTAGGACAACTGATAATTTCAGGGCCAAAAGTCCTTAATCCTAAAGATGTTAATAAACACTTGGCTACCTTGACTTCATTCTGCGGTTTGTCCGTAAGCGATATTCTTATTGTATCACCAATTCCCTCCAATAGCAAACTCCCAATTGCAATACTGGATTTTACCAAACCGGGGAACTCAAGTCCTGTTGCTGTTACTCCCAGATGCATCGGATAATCGCAAAATTTTGTCATCTTACGGTATGCCTCTATGGTATCAAAAATATTGGACGCTTTCAAAGAAACCACAATATTATAAAACCCGTAACCTTCCAAAACTTTTATATAATCTACTGCGCTTTTAACCATTTTATCCGCTGCTGACTTGTGACCTTGTGACCTTGTCCCCTTCGGGGAGGCTTGCGCACTGACCTTGTGACCTTGTAATGACCCGGAATTAAGCCCTACCCTGATAGGTATGCCGGCAAGTTTAGCTGCACGGATAACTTCTTTCACCTGGGCCCTTTTATAAATATTACCCGGATTTAAGCGGATTTTATCAACACCGCTGTCTATTGCTTCTAAAGCCATTCGCCAGTCAAAGTGGATATCACCAACCAGAGGGATATTTATATTAGATTTAATCCTGGATATTGCTTTGGCATCATCTTTATCCTTTACCGCAACACGCACAATCTCACAGCCTGCGGATTCAAGTTCCCTGATCTGTTTTATAGTCTCCTCGACACAAGAAGTTTTAGTCTTGGCCATGGATTGTATGGCAACGGGATAATTGCCGCCGATACGGACATTGCCGATTTTTATTATTCTGGTTTTTCTTCTTTTTATTCCGGACATGTTAGAGTCATCTTACAGTATTCAGTTTGCGGCTCATTTTGAAAAAAACTTAACCACTTTGTCCACAAATCCGAATCTTACTAAATCATTATAAGATACCAAAACAGCTAAAAGGATGATAAAACTTAGTCCTAACCGGCTGAAAATCTCCTCTGCTTTTTTACTTAAGTATTTTCCCCTTATCTTCTCAATACCCAATAATAAAATATGTCCCCCGTCTAACGCGGGAAGCGGCAGGAGATTGAAGATAGCCAGGCTTATACTTAAAACCGCCACCAGGTGCATCAGCGCGATTATCCCCATTTTTGCCGCCTGCGTGGTTATAAAAAAGATACCCAAGGGCCCGCTCACGGATTCCTTTACCGACATTTTGCGCATCACCATAAACCACAGGGCCTTATAGGTTAATCCGGTCAACTCGAAAGTTTTGTTTACCCCTAAGACAGACGATGCTAAGAAACCGTGTCTTATTTTTACGGTCTCGTTCACCTCGGGCTTTATTCCGATCAAACCCACATTGCGTTTCTGGCCTAAAATATCTTCCACGGGTGCCTGCTTTATCTTAACCGTAAAGTTATATTCCTTATCCTTTCTTAAAGCAGTGATAAGAACAGTTTCTTTTGATTTGTTGGACTGGATGGCCTTCTGCAGATCTTCCCAGAGAGCCACTTTTTTACCCTCAACAGCAATAATCCTGTCGCCTGCCTCTATCCCTGCCTCAACTGCCCCCATACCGTCGATCAAACCGCCCACCCTTGTGGTAAGTGTGGGGTAGCCGGAAAAGAAAATCATCCAAAAAAATAAAAATCCCAACAGGTAATTAAGCAGCGGGCCGCAGAATATTATGCCGAAACGTCTAAATACCGGTTGATAAAGATACTCTCCGGGATTTCCTTTATACTCGTCTAAATTATCCCCTGCAAGTTTTACATAACCGCCTAAAGGTACCGCGCAAACGATGTACTCTGTTTCGCCCTTTCTAATAGAAAGGATTTTCTTACCGAACCCGAGGGAGAATTGCTCAACTTTTACCCCGGATTTCTTCGCCGCGATAAAATGCCCAAACTCATGAACGATTATCAGAATACCTAAAATAAATAAAAAAATAATTAAAGAAATCATGGAAAAATTAATGAGTTGCGTTAATAACTCTGTAAGCCTCTCTCCTTGCCCAACTGTCTGTTTCCAGAATGTCATCCAGTCGAGGTTTAATTTTATTGCGGTGTCTATCTAAAACCTTCTCTATAACTGCGGGTATGGAAATAAACTTCAGCCTTTTTTTTAAGAATTCCCCTACGGTAATTTCATTAGCCGCATTCAAGGCGCAAGGCACAGTCCCGCCATCAAAGGCTGCCCTATAAGCTAATTTTAAACAGGGCAACCGTTTGAAATCAGGATTCTGAAAAGTAAGCTTATTTAATACATAGAAATCCACGCTGTCAAGTTTATTGGGCAGCCGTTCGGGATACGTAAGGGCGTACTGTATGGGTATGCGCATATCCGTAACCGACAATTGCGCCATAATTATCCCGTCTACAAATTCGACCATGGAATGTATTATTGCCTCCGGGTGAATAACAACCTTTATCTTGTCCGCACCAATGTTAAATAAATACATCGCCTCTAAAACCTCCAAACCTTTGTTCATCATAGTCGCTGAATCCACGGTTATTTTTCTCCCCATCTTCCAACGGGGATGTCTCAATGCCTGCCGGATGTCAATGCGCTTTAACTGTTTTTTATTCCATCCCAGGAATGGACCGCCGGAAGCAGTAAGATAAATATTTTTTACTTTACTGCTATCCCCTCCGGCTATACACTGCCATATTGCAGATTGTTCGCTGTCTATGGGGATAATCTTCGTTTTATTATCTCTTGCTTTGCGTCTTATTATCGGTCCAGCCATAACCAAGGCCTCTTTATTAGCTAAACATACCTCCTTTTTATTCTCGATTGCCTTTATCAAAGGCGTAAGCGCCATTGAACCGCTTATAGCCAATACGACCGTGTCAATCCCGCTGTCTTTACATAGCTCTTCCAGTCCCTCGGAATCAGTGAAGAGACGGGTCTTTGAGCTTATCTTACGTTTTAAAATTAAAGCTTTCTGTTTGTCCGTAACACAAACCTTCTCCGGTTTAAAGGCCTTTATCTGCTGATATAGGAGCTCGATATTAGAATGCGCACTTAAAGCCGCAACACGAAACTTACGGGGGAAACATTTGATAACTTCCAAGGCGTTTTGACCGATAGAACCCGTCGAGCCTAATACGGCTATTCTTTTCATCTTTTAATAATATCCCAATACAATCGTAACGTAAAAATAAAATACCGGCGCTGTAAAAAGCAGGCTGTCGATCAAATCCAGAACCCCGCCCATCCCCGGGATAATATCCCCGGAATCCTTTATTCCGCAGTCTCTCTTTATCAAAGATTCGGAGAGGTCGCCCAGCAGGCCGAAGACCCCTAAAAAAGCGCCGATAAACAAAATGTGCGCATAGGAAAAAGGCAGTATCACCTTGCATGCCAAAGCGCCCAATAAACTAAAAGCAAACCCTCCGATCGAACCCTCTACTGATTTTCTGGGACTGACACGCGGCAGGAGCGGGGTCCTGCCGAAACGCGAGCCGATAAGATAAGCTCCGATATCTCCTAATTTAGTAATAGCCAATACGCTGGCAAAAAAACCGATTCCCCCGGGCAAGAAGCGTATCTTTATCAAAAAACTAAAGAACCAGGAAACATAAAGTATCCCAAAGAGGGTTGTAGAAATCCCGACCACCGCACCCTGAGTCTGCCGGCGTTTAAACTGCATGATAATGAGGAACAATAAAGCCAGAAGAATAAATAAAAGTTCCCATTTCTTGGTAAGCTCAAACTTAAACATTATAGAAAGCGGGATAATTGCGCCTATTCCTATGCCGAAATATTTATATATACTTATTCCCTTTTGTTCCAGCATCGTGAAAAACTCATAGAGCCCCAAAACGGTCATTACGGTTATCACGAAATAAAATACCCAGTTGTTAAATATGGCTGCAATAACAATCCCTATAAGTATAATCGAACTGAATATCCTATGTACAAGCATATGTTTTGAAATTCATACTTACTGTGCTTCAATATTACCGTATCTTCTTTTTCTTTTCTGATATTCTTTTATCGCGCGTATCAAATCTTCTCTCTTAAAATCAGGCCAATATATTTTAGGAAAATATAACTCTGTGTAAGACAACTGCCAGAGTAAAAAATTGCTTATCCGGATCTCGCCGCTTGTACGGATTAAAAGATCAGGCTCGGGAAGCTGGTGTGTATAAAGATACCGGCCAAAAGTCTTCTCATCAAGATCATCTAAATCTAATTCTTGCTTTAACACGGCATTAATAATTTTTTTTGTGGCATCGATTATCTCCTGCCTTGAGCCGTAATTTAAAGCCAAAACCAGCTCCATCCCGCCATTGTTTTGAGTTTTCATTTCTGCTTCCTTAATTTTTACAAGTAAGTTTTGCGGCAGGGGATGATGTCTTCCGATAACCCTGAATCTTATATCATTTTTATCCAAGTTATTTATTTCTTTATCTAAGTAATAATTAAAATAGCGCAGAAGAGCGTCTACTTCTTTTTTCGACCTTGACCAGTTCTCGGATGAGAAAACAAATAATGTAAGCACTTTTATCCCTAATTCACTGGCAGCCCGGACAATCTCTTTAACCCTCTTGGTGCCTTGCCTGTGTCCGGCAATACGGGGCAATCCCTTCTCATTTGCCCAGCGGCCATTGCCGTCCATTATTATCGCCACATGCTGCGGAATATTATTTTTATCCATAAAATTCAATATTTAAAATTTCGGTTAAGTCAAAATCACAAGTTAAAAGTTTTCAATTTTCAACTTGTGACTTATGTGCCCCTTCGACTTACCTCGAGGGTCAATCCTTGAGTTTATCGGATGGATCAATCCCCGAGTTTATCGAGGGATTGATTAGTTAGCTGTGGACTCGATAATCTATATCCGCAAATATATTGTCTTTATATTCAATATTAGAAAGCCAATCTTCATCAATGGAATTTGACTTTATGTCTTCATACAGGCGGTTAAATCTTAAAAGATGGTCTTTGGTCCGAAGTACCGCATAACTGGTATGGGTTCCCGTGCCCATGATAAACGCCCAGTCGGAACTCTGGGCAAGAAGTAATTCTCTCAAAGCCTGGTTTAAGGCGCGCCTTACAATGCCGTTTGTATCGGGAAAACTTCTTGCCAGTTCGGTCATTCTCTCTGAGGCGGTATGCAGATGGCGGTAAATCCAGTCATTTGCTCCCTGCAGCCACATCTCGCTGTATCCCTTCCATCCCCAGCTGGACATTGAAGGCACAATTACCTGATTGCGCCGGTTCTCTGCCAGATATTCGGAAGGAGTAATGAGACGTATGATATCCTGGTCAAAAACAATTTTCCTGATTAAAAAATCTAACCACCGGGGACCTTCGTACCACCAATGGCCGAATAATTCAGCATCGTAAGGGGAAATTATTATAGGTTTCTTCTGAATAAAATCGTAAAGATATTCAACCTGTTTCTGGCGGTTAAACATGAAATTACCCGCATGTTCTGCCGCTCTATCGCTTGCCCACTGTGGAACATAAGGCTGTTTTTCGCTGGTCTCGCCGGTAATGCGGAAATATTTTATACCGGTGTTTATCCTTACGCCGTCGGGATGAATATAAGGTTTTATATAATCGTATTCCAGGTCAAAACCGATATCGCGGTAAAACTCCCGGTAATTATAATCCCCGGGGTATCCTTCTATAGATGACCAGACTTGTTTTGAGGATTCAAGGTCCCTTGCAAAACAGGCAACCCCTGAACTCTTGCAGTAAACCGGGGCAAAGACCCCGTATTTCGGACGCGGTGTAGCGTGTAAAACTCCATGCGCATCGGTAAAAAAATATTTAATCCCCACCTCCCGCAATAGCTCATCGTGTCCCGGCTGATATCCGCATTCAGGAAGCCATATGCCCCTGGGTTTCCTGCCAAAGACGCTCTCATAATGGCTCACCGCGACTTTAAGCTGCGCTCTTACCGATTCCCTGCACACATCCATCAAAGGCAGATAACCGTGGGTTGCGGCACAAGTGATAATCTCCAGTTTACCTGAGTCCTGCAGATTTTTAAAGGCAAGAGTCAGATTTCGCTTGTATTTCTCGAAGGTATCGCGGCTGCGGCAGAAATGATTTAAATACATTATTGCCAGGGACTGAAAATGCGGCTGCCAGGTAGTCCTCTCTATCTCCCGATGAGCTAATTCAATAAGTTTGTTAATATGCTTCAGGTAGCGTTCCTGCAAAAGAGAATCACAGAGCATGGAGAGCAGGGTAGGGGTTAAAGACATGGTAATCCTGAAATCCACCCGGTCTTCAACTAATTTTTCAAAAACCCATATCAGAGGGATATAGGTTTCAGTTATTGCCTCGTAAAACCAATCTTCCTCCAGAAAATCCTCGTGTTCAGGGTGTCTCACAAAAGGCAAGTGGCTGTGTAAAACAAGACAAAGATATCCTTTAGTCATCTTTATTAGTTCCTCAAGTCTATTAGTTCCTCAAGAATTAAACCAGGGGAAACGGAATCAATTATCGGGGAATCTTGAAAAAATTTACGTTGCGTCCCTTATGAACTCCTTCACTATTTCGCTGGATTTGGTTTCTCTGGTTACTGTTGGGGTAATCGTACGTTCTTCTATTTTATCTGGAGATACCGCCTTAACCGGAATAACCTGTTTACCATCGGGAAGAGCATAACGCAGCGTAAATGTCCCATCCTGTCTTAACCTTATTGGTTTACCCTGTACGGTTACTTGTGCCTCTGGCTCTGTAGCGCCGTAGACAATCAATTCGCAGTCTACCACCAGCCAGAATTTCCTTTCTTTTAATCTCTTTTTTACGGGGCTGGCAGCAGAGGTAATCCCCGGCGATGCCAGGATACCGGAGAAAAGTGCTTTCTTAAATCTTTCCTGCCAGGCCTTACCCACAGGCGAACTTTGTCCTAACCCGAATCCCATACCGTAAAGCCGGCCAAACATCTCTTCGGGAACCATCCACTCTTCATCAGTAATCCAGGAAGGCCCGTCCAACGGGGTAGTGACAACGTTGGAGCGCAGGACAGTAATGAATTCTCCGTTCGGCAGATTTAACCCGTAATCTATACACCAGGATCTCCCGGAGCCTCCTACATCGATATACCAGCTGCTAGTTTCCTGGTTTATCTCAATATCAAAAAAGCGGTGAGCATTTTTACCGTTAAAGATAATTTGGCTGATATCGTATACCCTGAGCACCTTTTTGGCACTGAAAAAAAGTTCTTTCAAACTCTGCCTCAACCTCTCCCAGGTACCAGGTGAAACTTCCCAGTAACAGTGCAGCCACCAGGGATCGCGCACCTGTAAAACCATCTCGTCTTTACCATACTGTGCAGGTAATTCGGAAGGCATTACCTTTGGGATTTTCTTAATCTCTGGATGAGAATATTTGGTTTTCTCTATCGCCATCTCCTGAGCGCCTAAAATCTCCTTTTTAACTTCCTTTAAGATAGGGACTTCTCTTGATTTCGGCTTTCTTCTTGAAACAATCCCGGCGGCCTTAAGTCCCCTTTTCTTTTGTGCCATCTTTCTTATCTTCTCTCTAATCTTACGTAACACTGCCATACCAACCACCCCCCCTCAAATTTTTCAAAACATTATTATAGAAGAAAAATTTGATCCTAAGCGGCAGATGCCGCGAAGGATCTTACTTTTTAGACTTTCCCTCTTTAGCGCTTATCAATGCATGCTTGAGGTCTTCTTCCAAAGCTTCTTTAAGTTTACTAATCTTCTCCAGTTCGTTCTTTAAGCTCTGATTTACCAGTTGTTCCTGCACCAAGGCTTTTTTCGTAGCTTCCCCGTCTGCTTTTTCTTTCTGCAGCGCCTCTTCCGTGTTCTTCAATTTTTCCTCAAATGATGCTCCCTCCCGGGCATATTTATCTGCCTTCTCTTCGATAGTTAATCTGTTATACATCTCTTTTTCTTTGAGTTTTTTTTGCTGAAGAGCATTACCGCATGAACCAACAGCTACAAGTAAAAGCAGTATGTTCAATATAGCCGATATCAAAATCAATCTGTTTCTTAAACTCTCTTCCACCTACACCCTCCGTTATTTTAAATTCTCTTTCGACTCTTCTGAAACCGGTTTTTCCGTTTCTTCAGTTTCTTTGACTTTAGTAATTTTGGGGTAAATCACCACTTCCACCCTGCGGTTCAATTTTTGGCCTTCTTTAGTGCTGTTTTCAGCAACCGGTTGATATTCAGCGTAACCGATTACCGATAAACGCGAAGGCGAAACCCCTTTCTCGTCTGAAAGATAATGCAGGACACTTAAAGCCCGTGCCGTAGAAAGCTCCCAATTAGATTTCCAGCGCGAAAACCTAATCGGCTCGTTATCCGTGTGACCCTCTATCCCTACTTTTAACTCAACTAAATTCTCATTTAATACCGCTGCGACCTTAGCCAGTATGGGAAATGCCTCTTTTTTTATCTTGTCCTTACCGGAATCGAATAAAATATCGGCAACAAAAGTGACCACTAAACCTTTTTCCATCATCTCTAATTTCACTTGGTTATCCTTTATCTCCTGGCTCAATCTATCTTCAAGGATTTTCTTAGCCTGAGCCAAATCATCCACCTGAGTGGATAGCTCCTGGATTTTCTGCACATCCGAACGTCTTCCGGTTTGTAAGATTAACGAACATCCGCCAAAAGATATAGACAAAAATAAAATCAGTATGATTTTAAGTGCTTGTGTTTTCATTACTTTCCTCCTTAATTTATGGGGAATAGTTTGTGGTTATTAGGATTAGACTTACGCTTATTTTAGTTAATATAACACAACCTCTATTCCTAGTCAAGATATTTATAGACCCCCTCCCGTCGCCTTGCCTGTTGAAGGGCAAATATGGATAAAAAGCGGTTTTCTATAAATGAGGGTCAGGCAATATTTAAAAAATAAAGAGAACCTGTTATAGCGGCTAAATAATATTTTCAGGAAATTATGATAATCATCCAGAACCGAAGCGGCGTCATTGGATTGTAAGTTATGGCAACTATACTTGGCTTCTTCGAACTTTACGGTAAACCTTGAAAATAAATTATCTTTTATAGAATATCCGTCCTCAACCAGCTTTGCATAAGAAAGCGGCGGAATAAACTCTTGATAGCTTAAACCGAAAATGGCCGATATTCTCTTTGCATTCCCATATACGCTAACTATAAATTCCCGGGGGTTTGTGTTAAACAAAGTCTTCAATTTATCTTTTTCCTTTTCGGTTAGAAAGTATAAAACAAAGAATACGGTAATTATGGCTAAAATTAAGAAAACAATTCCCTTAATAATAAGATACGCCAACCAACCCCACGTCAGGATAACCTTAATATCGGCAGGAAGGCTTTCTATATCCAGATATTCGGCACGTACCTGCGTTTGGCCAATTCTTAATGGCCTGACTGCACCTTTTTCTATCTTAATAATCTCCGGACGGGTGAGCTCCCAGTTAACTAACGAAGTAATCTCTTTGCGCGAAGAATCGCTAAAATACCCCTCGGCTTTCAGATTTAAACTATCTCTCATGGAGATTTGTGAACTTTGAGGAGAAATAATTACAGAAACAAGTTTAGGCCCTTCCACTATTACTGAAGCGGGCAGGCTAACTAATTCTTTAAATTTCATATAAATTTTTGCCTCTCCGGCAGATATGCCATCAATTATGCCTTTATTTACTTTTACAACTTTATTGTCGGAACTCATCCATTCGCCAAGTAGCGTTAAATCTACCTGCGAATTGTCGCTATATATCCCTAAAGCAACAACCTGCCTCATCTGACCCAGAGGAATTTTTAAATAATCGGGGGTTATTTTTATAAGACGCAGATTCTTTTCTTTAATAAGACTATCACTTATGCTTTCTACATTGTTCTGAATATCTCCGATCACGCCTGCCGAGTCAATTTTACTTTTTTTGGGTTTTGTGTACGGCATAGGTGTAGACAGGGCATCTTTTTTAGCTGCCACTATTATCTTGGTGGGCAGGCTTTCTAAGTCGTCTGACCGAGCAACCACTTCAGTAATTCCTTCGGATTTAGATAAAAACTTCCCATTCTCCAGCTCTGTAATTATATCCCTATCGCTGATCTCCCAGTTTACCTTCGGGGTTATATCTTCCACCTTGTTATTATAATATGTACCAAAGGCTCTAAGAGTTATATCGCTGTTTAAATTGGTAAAAATAAATTCGGGCAGAAGAGCGACATGCTTTAAAGTTTGTTTAAAAGAGGTTAAATTACTCTCCACCTCAACCTCTTGGGGAAAACTTTCTATGTCCCGGTATCTGCAAAATACATTAAATTTTCCTGCCGATGGGAAATATATTTCTTGGCCTCCAACGTTAGCAATTTTATCTTGCTGGAGAAACCACGTAACCTCTTGGCTTATATCTCTTATAAAATATCTATTTTGGGAAAAATCAAAGAACGTCCCCAAGGCAATAAAATTTAGTTTGCTTCGAGGAGGAATCTTTGGTTTAAAAGGAAAGACGTCTATATTTAATAATTTCTCTTTCTCTGTTTCTTTCTCAGTTTCTTTCACCTGAGAACCCCTTATACTAATATAACTGGGATTACTGACAATATCCTTGTATTTGGCTAAAACTTGATATTCTCCCGGTTTATCCGCAATAATAATACCCGGTTTTTCCGAAAGAAGATTTTTCGGATCGCTAAACAAAAACTGGACTTGGGAAGTAATGTCTTTTACTTTAAGATCGGGAAAGTACCCAAAGACTTTTAACTCAAAAGGCACGCCCGTTGATGTTTCACAGAATTGAGGATAAAGATTAATGGACGAGACAGCTCCGGCAGAAAAATAAACAAAAAATGTTGAAGGAGCGGAATAATACCAAATATCCTCACTGGCTGATGTGGGCGAACCGAATCTCTCCAAAACTTCCTCTTTATTCAAACCAACAATGACCTTACCTAAAGAAGTATTGACTTCCTGATAATCAGGGTTTGCATAATTATAGGAAATACATAAAAAGAAAATTATAAGAAGGTAAAAAAGAAAAATTTTTATTTTCATCTTTCGATAATTTATTGTACCAATTCTTTTCTAATTGCTCTATCTGTTGTTTCGGATATCTTATCTACAACTGTAACTTCTACCTCAAGGCTCTTTATACCTTTATACTTAGCGCTTATCTTAGCCTTACCTTTGGATAATGAATGCACGATTCCTTTCTCATCTACCCATGCTACGCCAGGCTTAGAAGAGAACCATTGCAAATCAGAACTAAGTTCTTTGATAAATATATTGTTATAAACAGCAAGCGTCTTTAAAGAAACTGAAGATTCCGGTGGAAGAACCAGATAAGAAGGAAAGATAGATATCCGCCAAGGAGCTTGCTTTTCTTCTTTTTCGTTTGACTCTTCCATTAAAAGTTCCTTGTCTACCGCAACCTTCCTCTTAACCTCAGCCAGCTTCTCTAATTCATCTCTCAGCTTCTCTCTTTCTTCTCTCTTGGTCCCTTCTTTAACTGAATCCTCGATTTCTTTCTCTGCCGCCTCCTTTACGTTCTCAACCTGTGGGGTGGTTTGCGCCTGAACCAGTTCCTGGCCCAGTTGTTTAAGCGCTTCCTTGCGTTGCTCTCTCAACGAAGATTCCTCAACCAAATCTTCCCATTCCTTGAGAGAATCAGCTTTTTCCTGCGCTTTAGATTTAAGCTGCTCATCAACCAGTTTCTCCAACCCATCCTTCAGTTTTTCTCTTTCTTCTCTCTTGGTCCCTTCTTTAACTGAATCCTCGATTTCTTTCTCTGCCGCCTCCTTTACGTTCTCAACCTGTGGGATGGTTTGCGCCTGAACCAGTTCCTGGCCCAGTTGTTTAAGCGCTTCCTTGCGTTGCTCTCTCAACGAAGATTCCTCAACCAAATCTTCCCATTCCTTCTGGTAATCGGTTTTTTCCTGCCTTTGAGACTTAAGGTACTCCTTGAGGTTATCTAACTCTTTTTGCAAGCCTTCATTTGTAGAATTCTCCCTTATCTTCCTCAAAGACTCTTCGAGCCTTCTTGCCTCCTGAGGATTACTCTTCTTTAATTCCTCTATTTTCTTTCTTAAACCGGACAGTTCCTTGTCTATGGTAAACATCCTTTCAAGTTCAGCCAGTTTATCTAAGCCTTCCTTTAGTTTCTCTCTCTCTTCTCTCCGTGTTCCTTCTTTAACTGAAGCCTCGATTTCTTTTTCGGCTGCTTCTTTTATATCCTCAATCTCGGGAGCAGTCCGAGCCTTAAACAACTCCTGCGTAAGCTGCTTAAGCGTTTCCTTACGTTGCTCTTTTAATGAGGATTTCTCAAGCAACTCTTCCCAATCTTTTCGGTAATCAATTTGATTCTTATCCTTTAAGAGCTTGCTGTCTTCGGTTCTTTCATCCATTTTAAGCCTGGATAGAAGAAGCTCTTTAATATCCTCTATTCCTTTTATCACATTCTCTTTGGTCTCTTGAAGAATAAAACCTTGATTTGCAAACTTTTCTATATCGCTTTCCAATCTTTTAGCCTCAGAAATCACCTTCTTGCTGTCTTTGGTTAATTTTAATTTTTCCAATCCCTTTAAAAATTCTTCTATCGTCTCAACAGGCAGAATACTGTCTTTGAGCATATCATTAATCTTTTCTATCTTTTCCTTAATAAAAGAATGTATCTTGTTTTCTAATGACTCCTTTATTTCCTGGGAAATATTTATTTCATCTTTTTCAATTTTATTCTGGAATTCTGAAGAAGCCGCTAAAAAATCTCTGACTTCTTCCATGTCACGAAGAGTATTTACTTCTTCTTTGAATTCCTTTAATTTATACCCGGGTAAATTAGAACTCTCCAATTTCTCTTTCAACTGTCTATTATTTTCTGAAAGCAGCATTTCTGACTTTAAATCCAAAAGGTTCTCTATCTCTTTTATGAGATTCCTGGTTTGAGGTGTAGCCGTCTCTTTGAGTTCATCGTTTTTTTTCTCTATATCCCTTAAATCAGATAATCTTTCTGTCTCGTTAATTGCCGAATGTAAGCCTCTAAATTCTTTCTTAAGCTGCCCGTCCAAAGAATCAATTTTTTTCTCTAAAAAATCTGACTTCTTTCGGTAAAACTCGAGAGTCTTCCATTCCTTAGATTTTCTGACAGATTCTTTCAGTTCTCTCTTTACGTCTATATTTAGCGAAGATTTATCGATGGTTTTCTGAAGTTCTCTTGCATATTTGCTCATCTGTTCATAGGAATTACTGTGTTGTATCTCATTAATTCGGTTTAAAATAGAGATTCTATCTATTATATTAAAAGGATCGTTTTTAAAAATATCCGGTATACTCTCTTTATTCTTCTTTAAATTAAGTATAATCTTTTTATCTAAATAATTTTTAATCGAAGCGATTAATTCATCTTCCTCAGCTTTTTCCAATCCGGCGCCTGAGCCTTTCAGATAATCTATAACGCCCTGTTCCGCTTTCCTAACTTCCATAATATAAGGCGGCTCTTTAATTAAAGAGCTAAGCAAGGCAAGGGCCTCGTATCTATCTTCCGCGAATTCAAACTTAAGTATTAAATCTGTAATTTTTTCTTGAATTTCATCCTGTAAAACATAATACTCTTTCTCCGAAGTCTTTAACTCAACTTCTAACCCCATGCTTTCTTTTGGTAAAAGCCCTCCTTTCTCGATTCTTCCTACTGGAAGTTTAGAGAAAAGTATCCAAGATACGAATGCGCATATCAAGGAAAATATTACCAGTAGATAAACAGAATAGCAGCGCAGGAGTTTTCTTTTACTCTGTGGACTAAATAATCCATAGAATTTAAGCTTAAGGATAACAAACCAGCATACAATATACCCTGATATCAATATAAAAGAAGTCGTATTATAATCTCTCGCCAACACAGGGTAGCTCATAAAGAGGGGTATGCTCACAATTTGCATGTAAGTTAAGAATCCCGATAAGCTTGCATTAAAGCTGAGTATGATTTCCAGAATCAATACCCCCTTGACGCATATAAGGACAACATCGCTATAAAACAAAGAGGAGTTTACTATTGAATATATTATCCATAAAAAGGTCCCGAGGGCGGCAAGGTTTATAAGTAATTTTATCGGGGGAGGGTTCACGCGATTAAACCAACTAAAAGAAAAACCACAAATTAAGCCAAATATTATATATAGCCCGTAACCGGATATTAATTCACCGAATAAAAGAATTACCAGAAACAACAGAGAAATAGTTAAGAAAAACTCCAGATGGAAATATATATCAACTTTCTTTTTCATTGCGCTCACGCTAATATTTAAGGAATTTTTCTTCTAAATTATCCCCTTGAAAGAATAATATAGGGCTAAAATCAGCCAGTTGGGGCAATGCTATTCCTGTATCTCTTATCGTCCCCTGTCCCGCAGGAGGAGAAAGAAACGAAGAGGAATCCAAAATTAAAGGCACTAAAGAGACATTTTTCTTTTCCAGGGATAACATGGCAGGCAGACAATCCCAGTCGGTATCCAACATTATGACGATTAAACTGGAATCACCGGGTATATATTTGCAAAACTCCTGGAATATTTCGCTCAAGTTAACCCTGCTTTCTGCCTGGGCGACCGCCAGAAACCTGAATATATCCTCTAAGTGCTCCGGCCCTTTATTAAAAGGTATATGCACCATTTCTCCTGTATGGGCAATAATCTCCAAAGAGACATCCTTTTCAATAAGATACTTAGCGGCCGAGGCAGCTATTTTTATAATATATTCAACGACGCTTTCTTTGCCTTCACCAAAATTCTTATCTTTCTCCAGATTAAATATGACGGTTGCTCTAAAGAAACTCTGGAGTTGAAATTGTTTAACAATAAGCCTGTTTTTCCTGGCAGTAGAAAGCCAATGGATTCTCTTTATGGGATCACCTTGTTTATATTCTCTGATGCCGTAAAATTCATGTTCATCTCCGCTGACACGGCTGCTCTCTATTCCAAACCAGGGAACGTTTCCTTTTATTAAAGGCGGGAACTTCTTAATATTGAATGTTTGCGGGTAAACATAGAGTTCAGAATTTATAAAATATGTCTTCTTCAAAAAAAATAAACCCCAGGGGTCAAAAAGATAAAGAGAAAACGGGCCTATTACGTACCTGCCTCTCAAGGGGCACTGGCAACGGTATCTTATATCCAGGACAGACCTCGGCCCCACATACTCCAATGAAATTAATTTTTGTCTTTCTTGTGGGGTTGCGCAAGAAAGATAATCCTGTAAAATAAAATTGAAAATGGGGAAAAAACTTTTATTCTTAATTACGGTTTCTATTTCCAGAATATCGTCTTCCTGTATTTTACTGCCCGTCTTTCTTTCTAAACCAAATCTTATTCCGAGGTATTCCACAGCGACCCAAAGAAGACCGATGATTACAATAGATAGCAAAAACCAAAAAAAGAAATAAAAAAAACCTATAGCTGTCCGTAAAGCGATAAAAAGATTAAATATAATTATAATGGCAAGAAAAATCCATTTTTTTAGGAATATCTTAAGCATGAGTATTTTGGGTCTTAAGGGATAGGGGTATTCTTTAGTATTTCGGAAATTACATGGTCCGGCGTTCTGCCCGCAATTAGGGTCTTGGGCTGTAATATTAACCTGTGTTTTAATATCCACGGAAGAAGCCTGGCTACATCGTCGGGAATTACATAATCCCGGCCTTCTAAAAGAGCCCAGGCGCAACTTGCCTTCATAAGCGCAATCGAACCCCGGGGACTGGCGCCTATCTTTACTTCTTCCTTTTTTCTGGTAGAAGAGACCAGCTTTACAATATAATCTAAGACATGGGCGGATGTTTCTATTTTCTTTACCGTTTCTTGTAACCTTAAAATATCTTCTGTGTTTAAGACGGGATTAAGATTTTCAATGGGGTGCTGTATTTTCTGGCCTGAAATGACCTTTACTTCTTCTTCAGCACGTAGATAACCTATATCTATCTTCATTAAGAATCTATCTATCTGTGCCTCGGGCAACGGATAAGTTCCCTGGTATTCTATGGGGTTCTGAGTAGCGACCACCATAAAAGGTTGAGGCAAAACAAAAGTCTTGCCATCCACAGAAACCTTATATTCTTGCATACATTCAAGGAGTGCGGACTGGGTGCGGGGTGTAGTTCTATTAACTTCATCGGCTAAAAGTATACTGGTAAATACCGGGCCTTTCTTAAAATCGAATTCACCATTTTTAGGATTATAAACGAACCCTCCCGTAACATCAGAAGGAAGCAAATCCGGGGTAAACTGAATTCTCTTAAAATCTACGTTTATAGACTTAGCTAACGCCAGGGCCAGCATTGTTTTGCCAAGGCCGGGGACATCTTCTATTAAAATATGCCCGTTGGTCAGGAGGCCGACAATTAATAACTTTACCGCCTCGGTTTTGCCCACAATCACCTTCTCTATATTGTCGATTAATTTTTTCAGGTCTTCACCACCCATACCCCTACTCCTTTCTTTTCAAAGAATATCTAAATCTTATCATTTTATAAAGATAGTCTCTTCTCTGGATGAACCTATAGAGATAATGGAGAAATTTACTTTGAGCAAATCTTTAAGCACAGATATGTAAATTTTGGCATTTAAAGGTAAGTCCTTATAGCGGGTTATCTTGTTATTTATTTTACTCCAGCCCCTAAGCTGCCTATATACAGGCGTGGATTTACTCAATACATCAAAATCGGAAGGGAACTCTTTAAACACCTTCCCTTTATATTTGTAGCCCGTGGCTATCTTAATTGACTTTAAGCCGTCCAGGACATCCAATTTGGTTAATGCCAATTCCGATATACCATTTAAAAGAACGGCTTCTTTTACCATTACGCTGTCAAACCAGCCGCATCTGCGCGGCCGGCCTGTAGTAGCACCGAATTCACGGCCTTTTTCCCGGATGAAGTTAGCAAAAGCTTCGGGGAACTCCGTGGGGAAAGGACCTTCTCCTACCCTGGTGGTATATGCCTTGGCTACGCCTATAACCTTGTCGATTTTAGTCGGAGGAACTCCTGTCCCGATACAACTGCCGCCTGAGGTCGCCGAAGAAGAAGTGACAAACGGATAGGTCCCGAAATCTATATCCAGGAATGTCCCCTGCGCGCCTTCAAATAATATATCTTTCCTGTTTTCTATTGCCTTATTTAAAATCAGAGCCGTATTACAAACGTAACCGGATATAATTTTACCGAACTTCAGATATTTCTTGTAAATAGAATCGAAGCTGAATCCGGGATGTGCAAAGACCTTTTTAAAAATTTCATTCTTCTCTTTCAGGTTATCTTTTAATTTCTCTCTCAAGATATGGGGGGTTGAAAGATCGACCGTCCTTATACCGCAACGGTTGACTTTATCCGCATAACATGGGCCGATACCCCTTCCGGTGGTACCGATACGATGCGTCCTTTTTGATTCACGGAGCTTGTCTAAAACCTTATGGTAAGGCAGAATCAGGTGGGATAACGAAGAGATTTTTAAGCGGTTACGAAAAGAAACACCTTGAGCGGTTAAATCCCGGATTTCTTTTATCAGAGACTCCGGGTCAATAGCCACGCCGTTTCCGATACAGCAGATTTTGCCCCTGTGTAAAATACCCGAAGGAATAAGGTGAAAAATATATTCCTTCCCATCGACGACCACAGTATGGCCGGCATTGCTGCCTCCCTGGTAACGTACGATATAATCTGCTTTACTGGACAAGATGTCAATAATCTTACCCTTGCCCTCATCACCCCACTGTGCACCGACTATGACTGTATTCATCTTTAACTCTTAAGCTATCAGCTATCAGCTTTCAGCTGATGACTGAAAGCTGACGACTGAAAGTTAACATTACAGGCTCATCGTGAAAATCTTACGCGCGATATCCGGGTATTTGGCAATAAATTTCAACTCTTCATCAACCAAAGGTTTCTGATTATGGACATTAGCATAACGGGCCAATTCCAGAATTTCTGTGGCTTCCTTGTCATCTTTAAAAGCAATTTCTAATTTATCATAGACATTTCTAAAACCCTTGATGCCTGAATATTCACCTACCGTAATTTTACGGCCTGTTTCGATTATCTCCGGATCGCCCCTGCCTAGTTCCTCATAATCATAAAGCTCATAGTTACGCCTGTCTTTAAGCGCTCCGTCAGCGTGAATACCCGATTCATGGGCAAAGGCATTTGAGCCCACCCCCGGTTGGTTTATAGGTATGGGTATGCCGAATGCATAAGAGGCATATTTACAAATTTTCCAGGCAACCTTGAGATTAACTTTTTCATCTAAAATATATTTATCTTTAATCTGGCTGCCGTACTTTATGGCTAAAATCACCGCTACCAGGTCAGCATTGCCTGCGCGTTCGCCCATTCCGTTTATGCAGGTATTGATGTAACCGTCAAATCCGGCGTCATTCGCCGCCATTGCTCCGGCAACAGAATTAGCCACCACCAACCCCAAGTCATTATGGCAGTGTATCTCGATAGGCAATTTTACTTGCTCGGCTAATTTTTTAATCCGCTCATAGATAGTAAAAGGCGAATCGCACCCTAAGGTATCGCAATATCTGATTCTGTCCGCACCTTCCTGTCTTGCTGCCTGGGCAAACTCGATTAAATATTCTATTCTCGTACGCGAAGCATCTTCGGCATTAACGCCTATGGATTGAGCACCGTGTTTCCTGGCTGTCTTTACGGCCTCGGCCATCTCACTTATTACAGAAGCGTGGTCAAGCTTGCCTTTGAATTTATGCACTATCATCTGGTCAGAAGTCGAGATAGACAGATTCAGGTGTTTGATATCCGGCGTGAGTTTAAAAGCCGATTTCACATCTTCCGGCGTTGCCCTCAGCCACCCTCCCAGCCTTAAGTTAGAAAAACCGCCTTTTTGTGCTAATTCCAGATTGGCGTTCAGATAATTTGTCTCATGATGCGTAAGCGGAAAACCAAACTCCGATTGAAAAATGCCCATTTCATCCAGATACAAGTTGATCATGGTCTTTTGCAGTTTCGATAGACAGATGCGGGATGTCTGAACCCCGTCTCGGTTAGTTACATCGATAATGAATATTTTCGGTTTGTCTGCCATTTCTCACCCCCGTAACCAAATTCATTTTCCCAATATTATCTTTCTTAATTCCTCTTTTGCAGGTACTTTAACCGAAGCAAATATCTCCCGGTTATCCAACAGATAAGTAGGTCCGGTCATAATCGCAAGCTCTTTATTAAGAGCGATATTTTTTCTTAAAAGATTTATACCTTCCGCACCCGTAGCACAGCCCTTTATCACTTTCGTATCGAGATTCTCCAGACAATTATCCCACCAGGAACTCTCAAAGTTTCTTGCCCGGCAACTGATATATTGCCAGAAGTATCCGGGATAATATTTCTCTACGCAAACAGAGCGAAGGCTTTCTTCCACATCAGACATTCCGCCGGCAGCCGAAAGAGCCCCTTCCTGTTCTGTAACCAGAAAATGTATAGTAGGATTAAATTCTTTTATTGTATCCAATAATTTAAAAGAATCCTTGGTATATAAACTCATAAATAAATCCAATTTCCCCTCAATCATCGGTCTATCCAGGAAATAACCAAAACCACCGACCTGGGGTTTGACCATATAGAAATCGCCCTTCTTTTCCAGATTCTGTTTAAAATTATCAAAAAATTTCTCTTTTTCTATCTCCTTGCCCAAAAGATAAACCGGCAAATTCCTAATCTTTAAATCGCCGATTAAGCCATCGGCTTTTTCACCGGGATAAGACAGATAAGAAACAAATAAACCCGGCAACTCTCTTTTCAGATACCGAACCAGACTTTCAGTGTCGCAGGTTCTGCAGGGCTGCGGTGTAATAACCAAAAGAGAAATCTTGTTTGCTTGGCTAAACTCGCACTTGGCATTAATGCCGCCTGCATTTTGACAAACGCCTATCAATCCTTCCTTTTTGCAATTTGCGTCCTGAAAGCAGAGGGGCAGTATATTAAGTATATCTTTATCATCCGCAAGCTGGTCGGATAAACGCAATTCCTCTATCTTGGAATCCACTATTCTTTTATCTCTCAAAGTAAGGGTTGCCTTTCCCAGCCTTCTCCCCTGCCATGCGGGTCTTAAAACCAAAACAGAGCCGGGGGTGTCGGAGGATTGCTCTTTGCCCCGGCTATTACTAATGAGGATATCTATACCGGGATTTTCCTTAATCAAGGCTAAATCCTCATCCTCGGTAAGGTTGCTTATTAAAATTACGATATCAGCGCCCTGTTTCCTTAACTTCAAAACTTCCTTTTTAACTGCGGGTCTTATTTCATTAAGATTAAGTCCACCGGTTTTTTTCTCAGCGGATATTGAAGTTACGGCTGTTATCCCGATATTTATATCCGCAACTTTTTTAATAACCGAGGCGAGTATTTTATTCCATTCTATATTAGCGGATACAAAAGGTATGTTTGTTTTATCAATGGCATCTTTGAGGAATTCCCTGCCAAAATTAAATTCATCGTTTCCAACTGCTATGCAGTCATATCCCATTAATTCCATCGCTTTAAGATTTATCTTTGAGCGCTCTATATCCAGCTTTGTATTCTGGCTATATTCATCAAGTACTCCTCCGGCGAAAAACGAACCTGCATCTAAAAGCAGGCTATTGGGGTACTTCTTTCTTAATTCTTTAATCAAAGCCCCCCTGCGGGCTATGCCTCCGTCGGGCTCTATGGGGCAAAGGCAGGGATAAAGCATTGCATGCGTCTGCCCGGAAAAAAGAAGCGTTATTTCCTCGGCAAAAACACCTCTTGAGAAAACAAAAATTAAGAATAAAACTCCTAAGACATACGTCCGCAATTTCATATTTATAATTTTATCAGCTTCACTTCCAGGATATTGTCTATTCTTTTTATCTTTTCCAAGAGTTCAGGCGATACGGGACTGTCGATATTCAATATGCTCACTGCTTCTCCGCCCGGGGTTTTACGTCCGAAAACCATTGCCGCTATATTTATGTTATGTTTACCCATCAGAGTCCCTACATTACCGATGATACCCGGCACATCCCAGTTTTTCATCACGAGGATATGGCCGAACGGCGAGGCCTCAACGTAAAATTCGCCTATCTTTACAATCCGAGGTTCCCTTTTCGGCGAAAGCGTAGCTGCCACCGTCTTTTCACCCTTGTCGGATTTCACAGTAAGAGAAACCAGATTGGCAAATTCTTCGTCAACCGACGTCTTGGTCTGTTTTATCTGGATTCCCCGGCTGCGCGCAAGAGGGACGGCATTTATAAAGTTAACCGTCTCTTTCAATACCGGATAAAGCATGCCTTTCATAACCGCCATTGTCAGCGAAGCGGTATCATATTTGGTAATCTCTCCGGAAAATTTAACCTCCACTTCATTAATCCTGCCTTCGATTAACTGGCTGGCAAAATTTCCTAACCTCTCCGACATAATTATGTAAGGCTGGAGAATCTTATAAAGCTCAGCATCTATATTGGGATAATTGGCGGCGTTGCGTATGCCTTTGCCTAAAAGAAAATCAGCCACGCACTCGGCAATCTCAATGGCCACATTGACCTGTGCCTCTTCCGTGGAAGCGCCCAGATGGCAGGAAACAATCACATTATCTAATTTCAAGAGTTCCGAATTAGCATCCGGCGGCTCATCCTCAAATACATCCAGGGCTGCACCGGCGATTTTTTCTTCTTTGACGGCTTTAACCAAAGCCTGCTCATCGATAATGCCGCCGCGGGCGCAGTTTATAACCCGGCAACCCTTCTTCATCATTGCGAATTCCTTATCAGAAATCATGTGATTGGTATCGTCGGTCAAAGGCACATGCACGGTGATAAAATCAGAACCTTTGAGCAGCTCATTAAATTCCACCACCTCAATCCCCAATTCTTCGGCAACCTCTTTGGCTAAGTAAGGGTCACAACCTTTGATTTTCATCCCGAAAGAAGCTGCGCGGCGCGCCACTTCCCTGCCGATTCTACCCAGGCCAACAATACCCAGGGTCTTTTTATAGAGCTCATGGCCCATGAATTTCGAGCGTTTCCATTCGCCTTTTTTTGTAGAGGTATTCGCCTGCGGTATATTGCGGGCAAGAGCAAGCAGCATGCTCATTGTGTGTTCACAAGTGGAAATTGTGTTTCCCGCGGGTGCGTTCATTACTACAATACCTCTCTCTGTCGCTGCAGTTAAATCCACATTATCCAACCCTACCCCCGCCCGGCCGATTACCTTTAATTTTTTGGCGCCATCAACTACATCTTTGGTAACCTTGCTTGCGCTGCGCACAATAAGCGCATCGTAATCATTGATAACCTCTTTTAAATCTTCGGGTTTTAACCCGGTCTTAACATCAACCTGAAAATCCTTAACCTCTTTCAGTATTTTTAAACCTTCTTCGGATAAAGAATCGCTGACCAATATCTTCATATCTGCTCCTAGTTAATATGTTAACCTATTTCCCCACTGTTCTAATATCTTGTTCGCTTCCTATTTAGACATTTTCTTTTGAACATAATTACGGTTTTTTTGTACCTGCTTAATTAAAATTTTATCGTTTGTATTCGCCAGTAGACGGTCGAAAAAATCAGCTGCCTCTCTATATTGCTTATAATCAGACATTACGACTCCGGCGAGGTTCAAAAGATGAGGGTCGCCATCAGCCATTTGCAGGCTTTTCCGTAATAAATCAACCCCTTTCCCCTTGTCTCTTAATGCCCTGTAAAAAAGTAATCCTTTCTCTATCTCTGTATTTATATTAATCTCGCCTTGACTCTCAATTTCTGCAATTCTTTTTCTCGCTAGTGTTTTACAATGGGATAAAACAAGATTTGCATGTATCCAGCCAGAAATATAGATAACCGATGCCAATATCTCTATACCCGGCACAAGGCGTCTACCAAAAATTAAAATGACTAAAATGGCCATAACATATCTGTATCCTGGTTTTTGTTTACCTAAAAAAGTAAATACCAGCGCGATTAGCCAGCCGAATATAAATATCCCGATAAAAGCTATAATATTTAATGCCTTGCGGCTCAACCCCCCTCCCAATACCAGGTTATATAATTCCGGGATATCGTGCAAAGTCTTCTTCCCGGATTTCTCTTCGGTTCGTATCGGTAAACTCTCCCCCCTGGCAACCAGGATCCTGCGCATAGACTCAAATGCCTCTTCCGACCACTTTTCTTTATTATTTTCTTTCCAAAAACTGAGCAGTTCTTCAGTACTTTTTCCTTCAAAATTTTTCATGATCTCTTTTGCCAATCTTTCATCCATTCCTGCACCCCCTTACGCTTAAGTCGAATTGCTAATTTTAGACTTCTTTAATATGCAAGGTTAATATTATACCCCAGCTTCCTATTAATAATCAAGCAAAAAAAGGCTATAGACTTAAATCTTTCCCAGAAACAAAAGCATTCCTATAGCAACGAATAAAAATGCACCTGCGTATCTTATAAATTCCGGTTTAATGTATTTACCCAAAGTTGCGCCTATCAATACTGATATCCCGGTAACGATTATATAGGCTGATATAGAACCCAAGAATACTGTAAGGGGTTTACCAGATTTTGCTGACATACCGATGCCGACGAATTGCGTCTTATCCGCCAGTTCCGCGAAAAATATTGCCGTAAATGTCGTCAAAAATATTTTCCAATCCATAATGGACTCCTTGGTTACGGGCTATGTCTTCCTGCTCTATTAAAAACGCGATAAAATACTTGTAAAACTGCATAAACAATAAATGCATATAAGGGCAAACTGTATTCTTGTGAAAAAAATCTTAGTGCGCTGTATCTTTCCATGCCGATACCTGAGACTATACCCGATGCTCCTACAAGCAGCGCTAAACTTGAGATAATAGGAATTATTTTCTCTTTGGATTTCCTAAGCAATGCCGATAGACCCGAATAGAATAATCCTGTTGAACTTAAGTAAAAAACGGATAGATAAATCAGCGTCGAATAATCCTGCAGGCAGCCGCGGCTGTGAAATAGAAAAATCGTATCAAAGATGAGAGCAATTAAAAACACTGCGCCGAATATAAAGTTAATAATCCCAAACGCCGTAACAGCGGTATGCATTTTCTTCGCCAAATTAAAAAGGACGGTTCTCTCGAGGACACCTTTGTTTTGTCTTGAGAACCGTCCTTTGAGTCCGGTTATTTTAAAAATATGCTTTGCGCAGCTGCTACGCCGGTTCCCATCTGGAACTTATACCCCATCTGGGTCAATACTTTTTCCAGGCAGGAAATAGCGGTAATAATGTCAAACTCGCCGATATATCCCATATGGGCGATTCTAAACACTTTCCCTTTAAGTTCAGCCTGTCCTCCGGCAATAGTCACGCCGTAAGTATCGCGCATGGTCTTGACTAATTTCTCACCGTCGATACCGGCGGGGACCTTTACCGCAGTTACTACATCCGAATATGCTAAAGGCGCAAAAAACTCCAAACCCAGCGCTTTCATAGCGCTCCTGGTAGCATCGGCCATCTTTTTATGGCGGGTGAAAATATTCTCTAGCCCATCCAGTTTCATTAACTTTATTGCTTCATTTAGGGCAATAACCAAACCTATGGCCGGAGTCCAGGGCGTATCTGTTTTCTCATAAGCCTTCTTTGCTTCTTTCAAATCGAAATAATACTTCGGGCACTTTGCAGTCTCCGCCGATTTCCAGCCCTTGGGGCTTACGGAAATAAAACCTAATCCCGGAGGAAGCATCAGTCCTTTCTGCGAGCCGGATACGACGAGGTCGCAGGACCATTCATCAGTTTTTAAGTCAATCGCCCCTAATCCGCTTATGGCATCTACTGCTAAAAGCGCTCCTGTATCCTTGACAATCTCACCGATTGCTTTAATATCAGTAGCTGCACCCGTTGAAGTTTCGCACAACGTAGTAAATACTGCCTTTATATCCGGATTGGCTTTTAACCTTTTAGCTATATCCTGCGGGTTAACTGCCTTTCCCCATTCCACTTTAATGACTTCGCAATTTATCCCGTAAGCCCGGCATATCTCTGTCCAGCGTTCGCCGAACTTGCCGCCTTCGATAGTAATAACCGTATCTTGCGGAGAAAGGAAATTAGCCACCGCTGCTTCCATACCGCCGGTCCCCGATGAAGCCAGGATAAATACTTCGTTTTTAGTCTGGAAGACGTATTTTAAGCCTTCATGCGCCTCTTTTAATATTTCCTGGAATTGCGGTGTGCGATGGTGAATAATAGGCCGCGCCAACGCCTCGCAGACTTCAGGCGGCAGCGGTGTCGGCCCCGGCGTCAATAAGTAATTCTTTTTCATAATTTCCTCCTAAATTCAAATTCTATTATTTTTTCTTTCCCACGATTACTTCATCTACCAGTCCGTATTCTTTGGCTTCCTGGGGAGACATAAAATAATCCCTGTCCGTATCTTTCTGCACTTTTTCCAAAGGCTTGCCTGTATGATGAGCCAATATCTCATTAATCTTATCGCGCATCTTTAAAATTTCTGTTGCCTGACGGGAAATATCCTCCGCGGCACCCTGCACCCCTCCCCAAGGCTGATGGATCATAACCCTTGAGTTGGGAAGGGAAAAACGCTTACCCTTAGTACCTGCGCATAAGAGCAGCGCCCCCATGCTTGCGGCTTGACCTACGCAATAGGTTGCCACATCAGGTTTGACGAATTGCATCGTATCGTATATAGCCAATCCCGCGGTAACTGCGCCGCCGGGAGAATTGATATAGATGTTTATATCTTTGGCGGCATCTTCCGTCTGTAAAAACAACATCTGGGCAATCACCAGATTTGCCACCACATCATCAATCGGGGTGCCGATAAAAACAATGCGGTCTTTTAACAGGCGTGAATAGATATCATAAGCCCTTTCAAAACCCCGCGCAGTCTGTTCAACCACCATCGGTACCAATACCTGGTTTTTTATGCTCATATTAACCTCCCCTGGGTCTATAGTCTATAGCCGATGGTTTGTTTCGGGATTTACTATTGGCTATAGACAATTGACCATTGATCTTAATAATTATCCCTCTGTAATATCCCAATTTGCTTCTCTAAACAAAAACTCCATTACTTTATGCGGCATCTGTTCGTCTAAAGGGATATTTTCCTTTTTGGCAATTTCACTTAAGACGAGATAAACCTTGACCTGGCTTCTTGCCTGAGGTTCCAATTCTTTAATATACTCCTTTTCCTGCTCGGCGATTTTTTCTTTAGCGACACCCCGCAATGACAATTCCACTTTAGCCTGTTTTAATAAATCATCTAATTGTCTGTTGACCAGGGATTGGGGAAGTTTAAAATCCAGATTCCCGGTCAATTGTCCAATAATCTGACTCTCTAATTCACGGCGCTGCGCATTATCTTTTCCAACCGCAATCTGCCTTTCCATTGCCTTTTCCAGCTCTTCTGGATTCGCATACCCTAAACTCTTTACGCAAGCCTCATCCAGAACGTCGATTTTTCTCGACTCCTTAAGTGAATCAAGGTTGCGTTTTATCTCATCGGCCGACACTTTAATTTTTTTGTAAGTAAGTTTTAATCCCTTATAATTCTTAACCGCTATTTCCGGGGCTATCTCGACCTGTGCCTTAAATGAAATTCTGGCCCTATCCAGCTTTACATCGGTTATCTGGGGCAAATCAAGAACATGCAACCCTTCCTTTTCCAGAGCCTGGTTGTATAAATCCGGGATAAGCTCCTTTAATACCTGCTCGTGGGCAACGGAAGAGAATTCCTTTTCCAGAATATCGCGCGGTACATGTCCGGGCCTGAAACCCTTGACTTTGCCTTCTTTTCCTATCCTCTTGAAAACATCTTCAAACTTATTCTTGACGATATCCCCTTCAACTGCAATCGACAATTCTCTTTTTGAACTGTCAATGTTTTTAACCTCTGTTTTCATTGGTTCCCCTTTAGTTGAAATAAAATTTCTTCCGTGTTCAAATCACATGCGAAACTTCTCGCCCAAATATATCTCTCTGGCTTTGGAATTGTTGATTAATTCTTCGGCTGTCCCTGAAATAAGTATTCTGCCCTCTGCGATTAAATAAGCCCGGTCAGTTATTGACAAGGTCTCTCTTACGTTATGGTCGGTAAGCAATATCCCCAATCCTTTATTTTTCAATTCCTTTATTATCTCCTGCGCCTCAAGGACGATAATCGGGTCAATACCGGAAAACGGCTCATCTAAAAGTATAAAAGAAGGATTGGTAACTAAAGCGCGCGTAATCTCAAGACGCCTCCTCTCCCCTCCGGAAAGCGTAAAGGCCGGGTTATTTCTTAGGTGCGCAATTTTTAACTCCTCAAGTAAGCTGTCCAGCCTTCTCTTTCTTTCTGTACGGCTTATCGGCAGCGTCTCTAAAATAGCCATGATATTCTCCTGGACCGTTAGCTTCCTGAATATCGAAGGTTCCTGGGAAAGATAACCTATCCCGCAAAGAGCGCGTTCATGGATGGGCATAGCTGTTATATCCTGATTATCAAAAATAATCTTACCCTTGTTCGGGGGAATTATTCCGACAATCATATAAAAAGTCGTGGTCTTGCCTGCCCCGTTAGGCCCCAGCAGTCCCACCACCTCTCCGCGCTTAACCAGGATGTCCACGTTCTTGACTACTTCTCTGGAGTTATAGGCTTTAGACAGTCCTTTAATTTCCAGAAGATGCATTAAGAGCCCCTCCCTGGTATATTACTAATTTAGGCCTCCCGGAGAGCGTAATCTTTCTGTCAAAAGCGGTATAAACCGCCTCGTCGCTGTAAGAAACATTTTCATCCCGGTTGATTTTAACGTTGCCGCGGGCAATAATCTTTTCTACCTTTGCTGTACCGGAAGAAGAACTACCGGCTAAAAAATAAACCTCCATAACATCGCTCTCCATTACACCGTCACGGCTGTGCACCTTTACATTATTATTAAACGTGGCAATATTATTTTTATAATCTATCTGCAGAGGCCCGTCGCAGTTAATTACAATTTCATCTCTGTCGGCCTTGCCTTGCGGATTTGTCTGTTTAGCGCTAATTTGCATTTGCACATCTTTTTCCAGGTCAACTTTATTCAAATTCGGATATCCCTTGGCGCCCTGGGCAGTGATAATCATATCCTGTCTTTCTATGTTAACCGGATCTCTTGTACTCACCAACTGTTCTTTCTTATCCCAGACCAAAGTATCTGTGGTCAGCTTGGCACCTGATGAGCTGGTTAAGACCACGTCTTTTTCTAAATGAAGATACCCCTGTAAGCGGTGAAAATCGCCTTTGGCAGCAGTAAGCTGAACCTTTTCATTCTCGCCGTAAAGATTACTTACTATATCCTTGAGTTTTATAACATCCGAGTCTATATCGGCGGATTTACCGGTGATATCCCAGTTTCTCTTGCCTTTCTCGGTAATCCCTGTTAATGAAAAATTGTCCATCTGCTGGACGGATTCCTGCGGGTTTTTAATCTGGGCAAAGGTATTTAAAGCTATACAGTCCGACAGTGAAATTAAAAGAGTTATAAAGACGAATCTAAACATCATAAGTCTTTATCAATCCATCCCATTTACCCTGGGTTTTAAGAATAAGCTCAGCAACTTCGCGGACCGCTCCCTTTCCTCCTTCTTTGGAGGTTATATAAATAGCTGCCTTTTTAATCTCCATACAGCCATTGGTCACGGCAATGGGTAAACCCACCTCTCTCAAAAGCCCCAAATCCACCAGATCATCGGCGACAAAACATATTTCTTCTTTATCAATCCTGTATTTCTTCAATATCTTAGGGAGTGCTTTGGTCTTGGGAGAGATATTCTCAAAAATTGCGTCTACACCCATATCCCGTGCGCGCGGCTTTATTGCCCTTGAGCCTTTGGCAGTAATAAGCAAGGTTGGTATCCCCGCTTTCTTTAAAAGATAAACCCCCATACCGTCATGGACATTAAAAAATTTTAAATCGCGGCCGCCTGAATCGTAGATTATCCTGCCGTCAGTTAAAACACCATCCACATCCAAAAGCAGGACTTTTACTTTCTTAACCTTATCTATTAAATCTTCTTCTATTGCCATCTTTAAACAACTCCTGCTCTCAAGAGATCCTGCACATCCAGTAATCCGACAGGCCGCCTCTTTTCATCCACAACCGGGACCTCATCGATCTTGCGCTCTTCTAATATATGCAAGGCCTCTGCAGCCAGGCGGTCTTTTCTGACCACGAGAGGATTCCTGGTCATCACCTCTTTGATTTTGCGTTTAGGTAATCCTTCATCCGCCTCTAAATGGCGGCGTAAATCACCGTCAGTAAATATCCCTACCAGCTTTCCGTTTTTATTTATAACCGAAGCAGCGCCTGCGCGCGCCTGGGTAATTTTAAATAAAACCTCGGAGACTTTTTTTTCTTCGTTGACAATGGGGTTAGACTTGCCTGTGCGCATAATATCTTCTACTTTCAACAAAAGCTGCCTGCCTAATGCGCCGCCCGGATGAAAAAATGCAAAATCCTTTTCTTTAAAACCTTTTAGTTCCAAAAGACATACTGCCAGGGCATCAGCCATAGCCAGTGTTGCGGTTGTCGAGGCGGTGGGTGCCAACCCCAATGGACATGCCTCTTTCTTAACCGATACATCCAGCACCACATCGCTGTGTTTAGCCAGAATAGAATTCTTATTGCCGGTCAGAGAAATTATCTTTGAACCGATTTTTTTTAAAAAAGGCAAGAGCTGTTTCACCTCATCGGTAGAGCCGCTGTTAGAAAGAATAATCACCGCATCATCGCTGGTAACTTTCCCCAAATCACCGTGGGAGGCCTCAGCCAGATGCAGGAATAAACTGGGAGTGCCGGTAGAGGACAATGTCGCAGAAAGCTTCTGGGCAATAATGCCGGTCTTGCCCATCCCGCTTACCACCACCCTGCCTTTAGACTTTAATATCAAATCCAGGGCTCGTTTAAACTCTCTGCCGATACGCTTCTTAAGGGCTGAAACGGCGGATGCCTCGATACTTAAGACCTCTTTTGCCCGTTTGCCCACATTTATTTTCATCGCTGACCCACACTTTCTATTTTCTTAATTTGCCGGAGCAGTTTTTCCAGCGCTTTTAAATCAATCATATTCGGCCCATCGCAAGGCGCAGTATCGGGCTGCGAATGCACTTCCAGAAACAGTCCATCGCATCCAAAAGCAACCGCTGCCCGGGAAAGTCCGGCGACAAATTCCCTCTGACCAGCCGAACAGCTGCCCTTTCCTCCGGGAAGCTGAATACTATGTGTGGCATCGTAAATAACAGGGTAACCGAACTGCCGCATTATGGCCAGACTCCTTAAATCCGTGACTAAGTTATTATAACCGAAGCAGAATCCGCGCTCAGTAATCAATATAGATTTGTTGCCTGTGGATTCTGCTTTTTTTATTATCGGCTGGATATCCCAGGGCGCCAAAAACTGGCCTTTCTTAATGTTTATCGCTTTGCCGGTCTTTGCCGCCTCTACAACTATATCGGTCTGACGGCATAAAAATGCCGGGATCTGGATGATGTCTAAAACCTGCTTTGCTTCTTCGATATCCTGCCGGCAGTGTATATCGCTTAATACGGGAATTTTTATTTTTTGTTTTACTTTGTGAAGAATCTCTAATCCTTTTTTAATTCCCGGCCCGCGAAAGGAATCTATTGACAGCCTGTTTGCTTTATCAAAACTGGATTTAAAGATAAAAGGGATGCGTATTTCTTCGGCTATATTTTTCAATTTTGCGGCCATCGAAAGGCACATCGCCTCGGATTCTATCACGCAGGGTCCGGCGATTAGTACCAGAGGATTCTTATCGCCTATCTTTATCTTCCCGACTCTGACCTGATGCATCACAGTTTCTCTTTCTTAAGATAGTCTTTTACCTTCTCCAAATCCAAGGGGGTATCCACACCGATTGTATCGTATTTGCTCTCAATAACCTTTATCTTGTAACCTTCTTCCAAAACCCGCAGTTGTTCCAACTTCTCTATCTTTTCCAGATTCGAAACCGCAAGATTCTTATAGGTGAAGAGGAAATCTTTCGTATACCCGTAGAGGCCGATGTGTTTATAATAAACCGGGGATTTTACCTCGGAATTCTGCGCTAAGTGAGGGATCGGACCGCGGGAGAAATACAGAGCAAAATTATTTTTATCCACCACCACCTTGACTACATTGGGGTCATTCATTAAACCCGGGTCTTCTATCTTTTTCATAATCGTAACCATGTAAACAGATTCCTCTTTCAATAAACACGCGGCAACATCATCTATCATTGTAGGGTGAATCAACGGCTCATCGCCCTGGATGTTTATGATTATTCTTACATCAAGGGGATTGACTACCTCTGCAATCCTGTCCGTTCCCGAAATGTGGCCCTTGGCAGTCAAAACCACTTTTGCCCCGAATTCCCTTGCTACCGTTGCCACGCGTTCCTCATCACAGGCAATAATCAAATCGTCTAAAAGTAAAGACTGTCTTGCCCGTTCCCAGACGTGCTGGAGCATAGGTTTACCCAATATATCAGCTAAGACTTTTGCCTCAAACCTGGTGGAAGAATATCTTGCCGGGATTATTCCGATAACCTCTGTCTTCCCTTCTCCTTTATTCATAAAATTATTCCTCCACTCTGTCTATCAATTCTTTCCTGATTACCGCAGCTGTTCCCACTTTACCCACGACTATCCCGGCGGCAAAATTGGCAAGGTAGGCAGCCTCAAGCTTACTTGCCCCGGAAGCAAGCGCTAAAGTAAATGTGGCTATGGTCGTATCCCCGGCACCGGAAACATCAAAGACTTCCTGGGCTTGCGTCGGTATATGCCTTTCGAAACCGTTATTCTCGAAGAGCCACATCCCCTGCTCTCCTAACGTAACAAGCAGGGCTTCCAGATTAAGGTGTTCCAAAACAGCAAACCCCGCCCTTTTTATATCGGTATTAGTAACCAGTTTATCCTTATAAACCTTAAATAAGTTTTTCCTGTCCTGCATCTTTAAATACCTGATTGCATTCTCAGTTTCTTTTCTGTTGGGAGTTATAGCAGTAACACCGTCATACATCTCAAAATGGTCTTCCTTGGGATCTACGGTGATAATTTTTTTCTTCAAGTCCTTCTTAAGGGGCAGGAGATAATCCAGCAATGCATAATCTATAACGCCTTTCCCATAATCTTCGATGATTATGCCATCGAACTCCCTGATATTCTTAGAGATAAAATATATTATCCTTTCTTTTGTGCGTTTCTTAATTGAGTTAATGTGTTCCCAGTCGACCCTGACCACCTGTTGATGGCGGGCAAAAATCCTGCTTTTTAAAGTGGTATGTCTGCCTGTTTCGGAGAAAACCCCTCTTGTGTCGATATGATTTTTGCGCAAACCGGACAAGATGATATCTCTATTATGGTCTCTACCGACCACACCGGCGATAGCTACTTTTGCTCCCAGGGTACGCAGATTATTTGCCACATTTGCCGCTCCGCCGGGAACGAAAGTCCTCTGCCTTGCCCAGACTACAGGCACCGGGGCTTCGGGAGAAATCCTCTCCACATCACCCCAGATATATTCATCGAGTATCAAATCCCCCACAACCAGAATATTCACCCTGGAAAAATTATTGATTATTTCCCGCAGTTTTTTCATTTTTTTCAAAGTGGATTCAAAAAGTTAAAGCTTAGAACTTTATAACTCTATCATAAAATCTATAGAAAATCAACTTTCATTATTTATACATCTGCTGGTTCTGATATAGCTTTTTGTACAAACCATCCTTAGCCAAAAGCTCTTCATGGCAGCCGTCTTCCACAATCCTTCCTTCATCCAGGACAACTATCCTCTTTGCATTCCTTATAGTGGAAAGCCGATGCGCGACTACAAACACCGTGCGCCCCTGCATGAGTTTACCCAATGCCTCCTGGACGAGGCGTTCGGATTCAGTATCCAACTGCGATGTTGCCTCGTCTAAAATAAGGATGGGGGCGTTCTTTAAGAGGGCTCTGGCAATGGCAATCCTCTGGCGTTCGCCGCCGGAAAGCTTCACACCCCTGTCTCCGATAAACGTATCATAACCCTTGCTCAAATTTTTAATCACCTCATGGATATAAGCCTGTTTCGCCGCCTTTTCTATTTCTTCCTGGCCGGCTTGCATTATGCCGTAAGCGATATTTGCGGCTACGCTGTCATTAAAAAGTATTGTCTCCTGCGTAACAATACCTATATGCCGGCGCAGGGATTTAAAGGTCAAATCTTTCAGGTCCAGTCCGTCGATTAAAATCCTGCCCTTTACCGGGTCATAAAAACGCGGGATTAAATCAAGGAGCGTGGTCTTACCTCCTCCGCTGGGACCCACGATTGCCAGGACATCGCCTTTTTTTACCTCTAAATTTACGGCCTTTAAAACCTGGTTATGTCCGTAACTAAACCAAACATCCTCAAAGATAATTTCATTTTTAAAACCGGTTAATACAACCGCGCCCTCTTTTTCTTTTACGCTGGGTGCGGTATCCAGTACTTCGTAAATACGAATACTGCCCGCCATCGCCTGTTGGATAATGGAGTTAACCTGGGAAAGCCTCTTAAAAGGTCTGACCAGAGACAACAACGAAGCCAGGAAAAGCCCAAGCACGCCAAACGATATCTTTCCTGAGATAACTTCTCTGCCGCCCCAGGAAAGGACAAATACACCCGCTACTATTCCCATAAATTCAGTGAAAGGGCTTAATAGAAGCATACGCTTTATGGATTTCATAGACAGCTTATAATAGTCGTTATTAACATTACCGAATTTCTGCAATTCAGATTCTTCCATATTAAAAGCCTTAACCACCCTTACACCGAGGATTGTTTCATACAGCAGCGAATTAATATCTGCCATTTTCTCCTGGGTCTTACGGGAGATTTTCTTTAAGACCCGGCCGACTTTTAGTATCGGCAAACTTATCAAAGGCAGGAGTACCAAAGCGATAATTGCCAGTTTTGCATGGATGAAAAATATCAGGAAAGCAAATACGACCACCTGTAGCGACTGGTATATCAAATCTGTGGCCCCGTAAGAAAGGGCGTTTCCCACAAGCCCCACATCATTGGTTATACGCGACATAAGTTCTCCGCCGCGGCGGTGGGTAAAATAATCCAATGACAGAGTCTGGAATTTTTCATAGGTATTAAATCTTAAATCCCTGACCACGCGCTGTGCTATATCCGACATAAAGTAACTCTGTAAGAAACCGAATAAACCTTTCAGGATAAACAAAAAGATTATAGCGAAAACCATATAATTAAGCAGCGCTATGGGCTGAATATGGTTTAAGAGATTTACGAAACCTCTAAAAAACACAGGTATACTTTCCGGCAGAACGATTTTTTTACCGGTTAAGACAATATCCGCCATGGGCATAATCAGGCTTATGGAGACCCCGTCAAATAAGGCGGAAAGCCCCATACATACACCTGAAGCGATAAAAAGCCCCAGATGAGGCCGCACGAATTTAAATAACCTCATATAATCTCTCATGTTTCATCCCTATTTAAGTTACTTATTTTATCATATATATTGACTTTTGTCGAGCCATTTGGTAATATCGTGATATGTATAAAATAAAAGTAGGTGTTATAGGAACGGGTTATTTGGGCAGCCTGCATGCCAGGATATATAAAAAAATGGAATCCTGCACTCTTAGCGCGCTCTGCGATGCGGATAAACCATGTCTTGAACGTATATCTTGCGAGTTGTCTGTGCCGGGTTTTAGCAATTACACAGAATTATTTGATAAAGTTGACGCTGTCAGTATTGCCGTGCCCACAAACCTGCATCATAGAGTCGCCATGGATTTCCTAAAGCACAATATCCATGTGCTCGTCGAAAAACCCTTCACCGATAATTTAAAACAAGCGGATTCCTTAATCAATCTGGCGAATAAAAAAAGGCTCATCATGCAGGTAGGCCATATTGAACGCTTCAACAGCGCTTTCTCCTCAACAAAGCAGTTCGTCAATAACCCTTACTTTATCGAATGCCACCGCCTGAGCTTCTTTCCCAATCGTTCTTTGGACATAGGCGTAGTCTTAGACCTGATGATACACGATATAGACATAATCCTGGGTCTGGTAAATTCTCCCATTAAAAAAATTGAGGCAGTGGGCGTCAATGTCCTCACTACCTATGAGGACATTGCAAATGCCCGGATTACCTTTAAAAACGGCTGCGTCGCCAACCTTACCGCCAGCCGCATCTCGGATGAAGTGATGCGGAAAATCCGTATATTCTTAAAAAATACCTACATATCGCTGGATTATAAAAATGAACAGGCATTCATTTATAAAAAAGAACCTCAGGGGATAACTAAAGAAAGGCTGCCCATTGAGAAAGAAGAACCTTTAAAAAAAGAACTCTCCTCATTTATTGACTGCGTCTGTCAGCTCAAACAGCCGATTGTCAACGGCGAAGTCGCGCGCCAGGCACTTAAAGTGGCGCTTAGGATTCGTGACCAGATATGGAAGAAGCCAAAAAAATTCTAATCGTCGCTGGCGAGCCATCCGGTGATCTGCACGCCGCAAATCTCGTGAAGTCCATAAAAGACATTTATCCGCAAGTTGAGTTTTCCGGCCTGGGGGGGAGAAATCTAAAAAACCAGGGATTGAAGCCGTATTACGACCCCACCTCTTTAGCGGTGGTGGGTTTTTTTGAAGTCTTAAAAAACCTGAAGGTATTCAGAAGAATTTTTATTCGTCTTCTAAAAGAAATAGATAAAGACAAACCCGACTTAGCAATCCTGGTGGATTACCCCGGCTTTAATCTTCGTCTGGCAGAAGAACTGCACAAGAGAAGTATCCCCGTTGTATATTATATCAGCCCGCAAATCTGGGCCTGGGGCACCGAGAGAATAAAGATCATCAAAAAAACCGTGAGTAAAATGATCGTCTTCTTTCCCTTTGAGGAGGAGCTTTACAAAAAACACGGCATAGACGCCTCATGCGTGGGGCATCCCCTGCTTGATTTTGTCAATCCCGGATTGTCTAAAGAGGAGGCATTTAAAAGACTAAAAATTGACCCAAACAAAATTACGCTTGCCCTTCTTCCCGGTTCAAGAGAAAAAGAAATCAACTCCCTGCTTCCCATAATGTTAGAGACCGCCAGGGTCATTAACGAATATTTCTTTGGACGTATCCAGTTTTTAATTCTGCGTTCACCTGCAATAAAAGAAGATATTTTCCAAAGGGCTCTTTCCGGATACAAATTACCGCTAAGAGTAATTTCGGATATGCACTACGATGGATTATCAGCCAGTGACTTCGCATTGGTCTGCTCCGGCACCGCCACTTTAGAAACCGCTATAATCGGGGTTCCCATGGCGGTTCTATACAAAGTCAATTTTTTAACCTGGGCTTATATCAGAATTTTGATAAAAATACCTTATATCGGATTGGTCAACGTTGTTGGAGGCAGGAAAATTGTGGAGGAATTTATCCAGTTTGATTGCTACCCTAAAAAAATCTGCGACTATGTCATTCCTCTACTGCATGACAAAAGCAGGCTTCATCGTTTAAAACTCGAATTATCCTCTATTAAAGATTCTCTCGGTAAGGCCGGCGCAAGCTTAAGGGCAGCAGGAATTGTCGTAGACTCCCTATCATAACATATTAAATAATGAGTGCACCAGCGTCCCAGTGTCCCAGAACCCCAGTACATTTAAAACTGGGACTCTGGTGACTGGAGACTGGTGATTTTATATCAAAGCCGCGTACTCTTTGCCTTCTGTAATGGGATCAAGGGATTTCTCTATCTTGATTTGGTCTTTCTTTTCTTTTAAATCAATGAATTCTTTTTTATCCTGCGGGAATACGACTTCAACTTTAGGAAAAAATATGTCGTCCTCATTTTCATCACGGACCACGGCAATCCTTTTATCGCTTAAAAGCACAATAGTACCGATCGGCCAGACCCCGATTACTTTAAAGAAATTATCCACAAGCCGCGGCTCAAAGAAATTTTCTCTCTCTTTCATTATTATTTCATAGACTACACTGGGCTGATAACTCGTTTTATAACTTCTCCTTTGGGAAAGAGCATCATAAACATCGCATACGGAAACAATAGAAGAGGCAATATGAGGTTTATGAGGGAAATATAACTTAGGATAACTTTTGAAGCCGGCTCTCAAATGATGCTCAAAACAAACCACCACCGGCAATGTCCCCAGAGTATCCGCATATTTCAATAATATTAGAGCCCCGGACAAAGTATGGCTTTCAATTTTAGTAAATTCTGCGTATGTTAGAGCCTGGGCTTTCTGAAGTATCTGGCGTGAGATGTAAATCTTACCGATATCGTGGAACAAAGCGGCAATTCCTATATCCAGGATAGCATCCTTGTTTAACCCGAGTTTTGACGAGAAATACATAGAGAGGATCGAGACATTCAGGATGTGCACAAAAGTAGTGATATCGTATCTTTTTACCACTGTCAATTTTAAAAGTTCCTGATAACGGCTAATCAGGTTCTCCAGCATGCTGGTTACGCCGAACCTCAAATTCAGATAATCTAAATCTTGCGTATTTAAGACGCTTTCTACTGATTGTGAAATATTATCCAGAGAGCTGTTATACAGACTCAGGTAATCTACCGCCTGCATAAGCCCCTTGTGATGGGATAAATCTCCTGCCTCAGAAACTTTTATTTTACCCGCGGTTATATTTTTTATACCCGCAAGATTCAAATATTCCTGCACGTCTTTTTTGATTTCATCTTTCGGCGTCATTAAAAAAGAGATAAATTCACCCAGTTCTTCCTTTGCCATCAGCCGATGAAAAGATATCCTCTCAATCCCTCTTGCTTTCAGATATATGATTATCGGCCTGTGAGTCTTGCTTAGTTCGAATAATATCTCTTTTTCAAAAGCTAACTCTTCACCGACGATACCAATGACTAATTCCTCTTTATCCTGCAATACATCCCGAAGGCTCTCATATGCTTTATCCAAGAATTTATCGAATTTAGGGTGCTTTGTCCCGTAAAGCATAGCTATCTGGAAAGCGGTAATTAAACTCCTGAGTGAATTCTCAATCCTATCTAACATTCCACCTCTCCATTACCTCTTTTGATTTTCTTCTCAGGCTTCTATTCCAGAAAAAAGGTCTCTTGCTCAAGGCAAGTATGTAAGCACTTGCCCAATGTAAATCCAGCTCTTCCACAATCAGTATATTTTCCAGTAAAATATTGTTTTTTCTGCCCCAGGGGCTAGGTATACAAAAGAGCGTCTCCATAGCTTTTGTCTTGCAGTCTTCGTCTTTGATTAATACAAGCAACGCTTCTTTCCTTAAAAAATTACCGCCTTCTTTCAAAACAGAAAACAGGAATTCCCTGTCAAATTCAGGCAATTCTCCCATCGCCTTCAAAACTTCTAATTTAACAATGTCATTGGAAATGGAAAATATGTGTTTAAGGATTTTCGGAGCCATCCCGGAATCGATTAGTTTCAGGCTGTCGATAATTTTGGCAAGCAATTCAATAGCCGAACGGTTCTTCTCTAAATTATCATAAAAATTCTGTATTTTATCGGGGAAAAACCTGAAAAATAGTTTTAATATATAGGGATTGACTTTGTTTTCCAAGAATATTCTTTGCAGATAAACCTCCGGCTCAAGAGAGCTTCTTTCCAGATTGTCGATGAAATATAAAAAATCCTTACTGGCCGTATCTTCCCAGATCATATTTTCTATAAAATTGGAAAAATGCCTATCCAGTTCATCCAGAGGCTGCTGGTGAGAAAATTTATCAGCCTTTTTTTTTCTTAAGGCCCCCAACAGGTATTTCAGGTATTCCGTGTCTTGCTGGGCAATAATCTCGTCCCACTGTTTAAGCAGGCTTTCCACTATCAGAGTCAATCCCTGTTTAGTTTTTTCTTCCGCAAGCAGATTAAGAAGGATAAAACGGAAATTATCCTGGAGCAAGCTTCGGTTAAAGGAAAACCCCTTCTGAGAAAAATCATCCTCAGCAAGAGTAAAAAGGGCACGGCGATAAATTTCAGAGATAAATGTCTTTTCAGGCATGGAGAACAACTCTCTGATTTTTTTTCCTATTCTGGGATTAATTCCCAGGGATTTGCTTTTATCCACATTTTTTGCCAAGGAAGAAACAATTTTCTCATGCTTCTCTTTTTCTACAAGGCGGGAAAACAACTGAAAGCTATAGGAATCAAATCTGTCATCGGTTGCTATCGCATCCCATAATGCATTGGCAAAATCATCTTCATCCAAATGTTCGAAAAATATTCTTATTTTATCAAGTTGCCCTTCCTTAAAAACTGCCTTATCTCTCAGGATGGATTTTAACATTGCCCTTGCGCATCGGCTGAATTTATCTTTGTCTTTTTCTCTTAAAAACTTTAGGAACTTATAAATATTACGGCTTAATTCTTCGTCTTCAATAAAATTACTGGCTTTAAATTTACCGATATTCTTTTCAAAATTATCCGCTAATTCATATACCTTATGGACATTTTCTTTTTCAACCGCATCCTGCAGGAGATATGACCAGATATCCTTTATTTCCTTTCCTTCATCTTTTAAAAGTCCAGAATAATCAAGGTCCTCTACAGAACAATGCAAAGTTTCTGTTTTGCTTAAGAGATTACTTAATCCCCCTGCTTTCCAGACTTCTTTTGGGGGCATTGTTATTTTATCCAGAAGCAAAATCATCTCCTTTTCGGTGATACCGTCTCTAATCTCTATGCTTTTGACCTTTCGCAGATGAAACATTTTAGCCAGCTCTTTATGCAAGAGCGTCTTTTTATATACTTTCCCGTCAATCAATAAAGAATCCGGCGAGAAACTTACTTTCACGGGATTCAAAAAATCCAACAGGATATCAATTTTCCTCTTCAGTTCTTGAACAGACTTTATAAAAGAACGGTGGTCTTTAGAGTAAAGGAAAATGTAATTAAGGGTTATCCTCAAAGTCTTTAAGAAATCTTCCAGGGCCTCTTCTTTGTTCATAAATATTTATTTTACTGCTAAATACTTATGGATTCAACAAGAAAATCGCCTTCGGCGATTAGACCCTTCCTCTAGAGGATTTAGGAAGGTCTATCCTTTTTAGGATAACTCTAAGGTGCGATTTTCAGTGGTTAGGCCCTTCCTTATAATGTATAGGAAGGCCTATCCTTTAGGATTAGGAAAGTGTTTTATACTTTCCTACACCATGAAAAACTGTTTTTAAGAACGCCCCTTAGACCGGTTCTCGAGCATAGCTGATACGTTCATCAATCGGGGGGTGGTCAAAGAAAAATAACTTGATGATAGGGCGTGGATTACGGTCGGCGAGATTCTGGACGGCAAGCTTGTCCATCGTGGAAATAAAAACCTCGATTTTAGCTGTGGTTTTAAGTGCAAGTAAATCGGCATTCTTTTCAAATCTACGGCTAAAAATATTTTCCAGGGGCTGCATAAAGACCGCAAATAAAATCAAATAGAGAAAAACAACCGGCAGGCTTGCGATATCCGATAACGAAGAAAGACTAAAAAATCTTAAAAACCAGACATTCGTCTCGGCAATCAGATAGAAACATAATATCGTAACCAGGACATTTATCAGGATGAGTTTTATCAAGTGTTGCAGCTTATAGTGTGCGAATTCATGGGCAAGGATAACCTCAATTTCATCGCTACTATATTTTTCTCTTAATGCGTCAGCCAGAATCACCCGTTTGGTAGCTCCCCAGCCAACTAAGCCGGCATTTACTTTAGCTGTCTTTTTGCTTAAGTCTATCTCAAAAACATCCAGAATCTTTATCTTCATTTTGAGGGCAAGTGAGATTATCCGCTGTCTTAAGCTTTCATCGGAGAGTTTCTTATATTTAAAAAATAAAGGGATGATAATCACCGGCGTCAATCTCGCCAGGATAAGGCTCGAAAATATCCAAAATAGGGAAAGTATCCACCACCAGTCCCTGGGTTGGTGTCTTAAAATAAAATAAAAAACTTCTAACCCGATAATGCTTATGATATAAAAAATTATCCCGCCTTTAAGCTGGTCAAAAAACCAATCTTTAATATTCTGCCGCGAGAGCAGAAACTCATGTTCCAAAAGAAAGGAATGATAGAAGTTTAAAGGAAAATTCAATATGTAATAGCCAATATAAATTATCAAAATATAAAAAAGAACAGCGAAATAATCGTTTACCATCAATTGATGTATATCTTTTGCCAGTATATTGGAAAGACCTAAGGACTGAAATAAAGCTAAGAGTAAAATAAGATATGCGGTCTCTGCTATTGCCAGGCCGTATTTAATCGAAGAATATCGTTTAGCTTTTTTTATAATGTTATCTTGTGAGTTTTCCACTGTGAGCATTATCCAGGTAAAACACCGATAAATGTCTTTACCGGGCTTTGACCGATTTTCTTTCTGGTAAAATACACTTTACCGGGACAAAGGGCATACAAGGTACCTCTGCCTTTAACGTTCCGGCCTGCTTTATAGTTTGAAATGCCCCTTATCAGAATCTGGCCCTTTTTTACCGATTGGCCTCCGGAAACTTTAACTGCTTTGTCTTTCTTGGGTGTTGATTTTCCTCCTGCCATATTATCCTCCGGTTTGTTAGTAAATTTATAAAATGTCTTTCTTAACTCAATTCGATTTCTTCGTCTTTGGAAGGAATATACGCATTGAGCCCTTTTGCGGTGAGCGCGTCGAATAAAGCCTGGCTTTGTTCCTCATCACCGTGGACCAAAAATATTTGTTTTAAAGGAAGACAAGACACGATGTACTCAATAAGGGCATTTCTATCGGCGTGCCCTGAAAAGGCATTGATGATTACCACCTCGGCATTAAGTTCGTATTCCACGCCGAATATACGCACGAAGCGGTTTCGTTCGACTATTCTTCTGCCCAGCGTATCTTTTGCCATATAACCCACTACTAATATTGTATTCCTTGAGTCTTCTATATTATTTTTAAGATGGTGGAGTATTCTTCCGGATTCGCACATACCGGAACCTGCAATGATAATCATTGGCCGCCTATCCATGTTTAAGCTTTTGGATTCTTTTTGGTCGCGGACAAACCGCAAGTTTAGGAATTCAAAAGGACTGTCTCCCTGGTCTATGTCCTTGCGGGTCTGAGTGTTCATATAACCGTTATGATACTTGAATACCTCGGTTATCTCTGTAGCCAGCGGGCTGTCTACATATATAGGCATAGAAGGTATGGCTTTCTCCTTTAAGAGCTGGCTTAAGAAATAAAGGACTTCCTGTGTGCGTTCCAGCGTAAATGCCGGGATAATAATCTTACCCTTGCGCTCCACAGTCCTTCTTATTGCCTCTTGTAATTTTGTTTTTGCCTCTTCGATAGGTGCGTGTAACCTTCCCCCGTAGGTAGTTTCAATAACCAAATAATCAAGCCCGGAAGGGACAACGGGATTATTAAGCATAGGCAGGTTTTTTCTACCCAGGTCAACCGCATAACCCAGACGCAAGTTCTTTTCCTGTTCCTTTATATCCAATACGATAACCGAAGAACCCAGTATGTGGCCGGCGTCATATAAAGTAACATAGACACCTTTGGCCGCACAGAACCTCTGGCCGTAAGAAAGCAGCTGAAACCTTCTCTTGGCTGCTTTACCGGCTTCCTTTTTTGTATAGAGCGGTTTCCTTAAGGGCAGCCCCAGCCTTTTATTAATCTTATTAACATATCTTATATCTTCTTCCTGGATTTTACCTGAATCTTCCAGCATAAGTTTACATAAATCCCTCGTGGCGTGTGTGGAATAAATTTTACAGCGTACGCTTTTTTTAACTAAACTGGGAATATTGCCGCAGTGGTCTATATGAGCATGGGATAAAATAATTGCATCCAATTCACTGGGTTTGTAAGTAAAGGTCGTATTTCTCTCATAAAATTCATCCCGGCGCCCCTGGAACAGTCCGGCGTCCAGCAAGATTTTCGCTGTCTCAGTCGTAATAAGATGGCTTGAGCCGGTTACGGTTCTTACTCCGCCTAAAAATTTTATTCTTACAGCCATAATTATTATTTAAACAGAAAGGTTATTGAATTTGCGGATTATAGTGCATTATAAGGGGTCTTTATCCCCGGCGGCAAATTTGCAGCCTAATATCTTACACTGCTCGTCTCTGCTTAAGCAATCATTTATATAACTACCGATCTTGCCGACACCTCCTATTTCAGAAACGTATGTTGCCGGCATAACCGTTTCGATGTTACGGAATTTACAAAATTTTTTTACAACCTCATAATTAGGCACCTGTTCGGCCTCCCTTTACTGCCTCTATTCCCTCTTCGTGTTTTTTAAATAAGTCGATAACTCCTCCAGGAGTATCCACGCGAACAAACTCTTCTCTAAACAGACGGTCATTCAATAACTTGGAGAGTGTCGCCAGTAATTTCAAATAAATATTCAAATCTGAAGGGTGAGTCCCCATAAGAAAAATAAAATTAACCTCCTCTCCGTCAATGGATTGAAAATCGATGCCGCGAATAGAGCGGCCAAAAGCAACGACCAGACCTTCGACAGATTCACTTGGCGAATGCGGTATAGCTACTCTATTGCCTATACCAGTCGAACCCAGAGCTTCTCTTTCTAAAATATGTTTTATAAAATCTTCTGAGTCTTTAATCTTACCCGATGGCTTTAAAACATATGCAAGTTCTCTAATCGCCTCTTCTTTCGTAGAAGCCTTTAAATCCATAATACAAAATTCTTTTTTTAAATAATCACTGATTCTCATGCTATCATATCTCCTTGTATAAATTTTCCACTGCAACCGGATCCTTTACTACCACCACAGAACAAGGAGACTTGTGAAAAATCCTTTCCCCTTCTTCATAAAAAACTTCAGCCCTTGACTTTAACTCTTTTAGTTCACCCATTACAAGAATGTCCGCGCCTAATTCCCTGGTTTTGTTCACTACCTCATCGCTGACTACTCCCCTTAAAAGAATCCCCTCGCATTCCACTCCCTTGGATTCTGACATTTTTTTGATTCTCTCCAGAAAAACCCTGCCCTGCTGCTCCAGGTCTCTCTCATATTCCCGTGCTTCAACCTCAACAAAAATCCTGCTTTTTAAGAGTTCATTTAAAACCTTTTCATTGAGAACATAAATAGCAAAAAGCTTTACCTGCAGAATTTTAGCCAGATAAATAGCGTATTTTGCCGTAATCAGGGAGCCAGGTGCACCGGCAACGGAGACAACAATGGTTCTTATCGCCATAACTTCCTCGCTTTATTGCTTCAATTTCGCTTTTTTGATGAGTTTCAACATCGCAAAAGCATCTCTGGATTCTTCATCAAGTCTTTCGCCTATGTATTTCAAAGTAGTCCTGTAATAAGGAAGATAAATTTTTTCCAGGGCATTAACCTTACGTATAGTCTTCTGCGTTTCGTGGGCCAGACGTAAAAGGGTTATCTTTTTTTCTGCTAAAACAGCCAATAATTTCAAGGCCTCTTTAAATCTTACAATTGCCTCATCCACATAAAGATTTACTTCGTATAGGCTGTAATAAGGAGGATTATCCTTGATGAACAAATCTACTATCGGGATACTTACGCCCATAACCCTTCTTTGTGATATGGAAAGTTCGCTTTTTATGTCAATTGAAAAACTTAGTTCTTCCAGCCGCTTCCTTCCTATCGCCACCACTGCCTTATCCGCCATTTCATAAGCCTCTTTAAAAACATTGTCCACTTTTTTCTGATGTTCATCTACGCTATCGACAACTGCAGCTAATTCCGACAAAAGGATTTTCCTTTTTTCATCTAAAAGCCCATGCCCTTCTTCGGTCAAAGAAAGTGCTTTTTTTGTCTTCAGTAAATTGGTTTTAGTTGCCGCAATATCAGCTTTCATTTCTCTTCTTATAATGCGCCTTTACATCTTCTTCTCTTATGCGCACCAGTTCTTCCTCGGGCAGAAGGGATAGCACATCCCAGCCCAAGTCCAACCCGTCTTCCAAGGTGCGCCTTTCGTAATAACCCTGGCTTAAGAACCTCTTTTCAAACTCGTCTCCGAATTTCAAATACTGATGGTCTAAAGGAGAAAGCTCTTCTTCCCCGATTATGGAAGCCAAAGCCCGGATGTCTTTGACGTGGGCATAAAAAGCAAAAAGCTGTGAGGCAAGCGAGGGATGGTCATCGCGGGTTAAACCTTTTCCAATGTTGTCCTTCATCAAACGCGAAAGGGACGGCAACCCAGCAACCGGAGGATAAATTCCCCTGCTGTGCATCTCCCTTTCCAGAACAATCTGGCCCTCGGTAATATAGCCGGTAAGGTCAGGGATAGGGTGAGTTATATCATCATTAGCCATAGTCAAAATGGGCAGTTGGGTTATAGAACCGTTTATCCCCTTAATCATACCTGCGCGTTCATACAAACTTGCTAAATCACTGTAAAGATAACCGGGATAACCTTTTCTCGCAGGGATTTCTCCCCTGATAGTAGAAAGTTCTCTTAATGCCTCGCAGTAATTGGACATGTCCGTCATAATTACCAGGACATGCCTGTTTTTTTCAAAAGCCAAAAATTCCGCACAAGTAAGGGCAAAACGCGGGGTGAGTAACCTGGCAATAGAAGGACTGTCGGCAAGGCTTAAGAAAACTGCTACCCTGTCCAGCACTCCCGATTCTTCAAAGCTCTTGATAAAAAATCTGGCAGTATCGTATTTCACGCCCATGGCAGCGAATACAACCGCAAAATTTTCATCTTTTACTCTGGCCTGCCGGGCAATCTGCGTGGCAATTAAATCATGGGGCAGGCCGCTTCCGGAAAATATAGGCAGCTTCTGACCCCTCACCAGTGTATTCATTACATCCAGCGAAGAAATACCCGTCTCAATGATATTCCGGGGATAATCTCTGGCTGTGGGATTGATGGCTAAACCATTAACATTAAGGATATGCTCATAGGCAGGCTTCGGCATTCCGTCTAAAGGATTTCCTAAACCATCAAAGACACGACCCAAGAGTTCTTCTGAAACACCGACTCTTAAAGGCTCTTCTTTGAATCTGACCCGGCAATTACGTAAAGATATGCCGCTTGTCCCGCCTAAAACCTGGACCACAGCATAACCTCGACCGACTTCAAGCGTTACCCCCATTTTGTTTTTTCCGTCTTCATCAACCACTTCTACGACTTCGTTATAACCCACATTATGGATGTTGCGGATGATAAATATCGGACCAACCACTTCTTCCAACCCTACATATTCTCTTAAACTATGCTCTTTTTGCATCTAAATCCTCTTTTATACAAGAAAATCGCCTTCGGCGGTAACTCTAAGCGATTTTCAGTGGTTGGGAAAGTGCTTTATACTTTCCCACACCATCAAAAATCAAACTCCTTCAAAGATTCTTCAACCTTATCCGGTAAAGTCTCTAATTTATCAATTTCTTTTTCCGAGTATTTCTGTTTCATGCGCATCAACTCATCAAATACAGGATTCTCTTTTATCTCAGCAACACTGATGCCTTTCCTGATCAACCCCTCGCTTTTGCGGTAAAAAAGAATAATCGCCTTAAGCATCAGGAATTGCTTACGAGCCGAGGAATAAGTATCAATGGGGTCATAAGAAACCTGCTGTAAGAACGCATTTTTAAAAAGACGGCAAACTTCCAATACCAGCCTCTGCGTGGGCGGAAGCACGTCCGGACCGACTAATTTTACTACCTGAAGAAGCCTCTGCTCTTTTTGCAGCAGCTCCATAATTGCGAACCTTAAACTAAGCCATTCTTTATCAATATTTGTATGCCACCAATCCTTTATATCATCCAAGTATTCAGAGTAGCTGTCTATCCAGCTGATAGACGGATAGTGGCGGCTATTAGCCAAGTCTCTATCTAACGCCCAGAAGCAACGGATGAATCTTTTGGTATGTGAGGTAACCGGTTCGGAAAAATCTCCGCCCGGAGGAGAAACCGAGGCAATGATACTTATTGAACCGTGGTTGTCATTGAGTGTTTTTATTTTACCTGCCCGTTCATAGAATTCCGCGAGGCGCGACGGCAGATATGCCGGAAAACCTTCTTCCAAAGGCATCTCTTCCAGCCTGCCTGATAATTCTCTCAGGGCCTCAGCCCATCTGGAAGTAGAATCTGCCATAAGAGCAACATTATAACCCATATCCCGATAATACTCCGCCAGCGTAATCCCTGTGTAAATACTTGCCTCTCTTGCTGCCACAGGCATATTTGAAGTATTGGCAATAAATATAGTCCTTTCCATAAGCGGCCGGTGTGTACGCGGGTCAATAAGTTTAGGGAAATTAAGTAAAACATCGGTCATCTCATTGCCTCTTTCCCCGCAGCCGACAAAAATCACGATTTCCGCATTGCTCCATTTGGCCAGTTGATGTTGTATCACAGTCTTGCCCGTGCCAAACCCTCCGGGTACCGCCACGCACCCGCCTTTACCTATCGGGAAGAGAGTATCAATAACCCTCTGTCCGGTAATTAAAGGTTCATTAATAGGCAACCTTTCTTTATAGGGCCTGGGTTTTCTTACCGGCCAGCGCTGAAACATAAAGATTTCTTTATCTGCCTCTTTATCGGCGAGTATAGCAATTTTCTCTTCCAAAGAATAATCCCCTTCACCAGCTACCCACTTAAGTTTACCCTCGGTATCCGGCGGCAGAAGAATTTTGTGTTTTATTAAAGATGTCTCCTGAACTTCCCCTAAAATCTGTCCTGCCTTTACAAAATCATCTGATTTCAGCAGCGGTACGAAATGCCATTTCTTTTGCCTGTCTAAGGGGCTAATGTGTACGCCGCGGCTTATATAAACGCCTTCTTTTGCTTTGATTACTTCTAAAGGCCGTTGAATTCCGTCGTAAATATTGCCGATTAACCCCGGCCCCAGCTCCACATAAAGAGGATAACCTTCGGTATAAACTAAATCGCCGGCCTTGACCGACGTAGTATCTTCATAGACCTGCACAAAAGCTTTGTCTTCTTTTAATCTAACCACCTCACCGACCAAATGCTGCTCCCCAACCTCCACCATATCCAGCATTCTTAAGAAAGATACCTCTTCTATTTCAACCACAGGACCTACCACTCGATATACTTTTCCCGCTATCTTTGCCATCAGAACGCCTCTTTCAACAATTCCATATACACTTCATCATAAATTCTTTCCAAGCGGGCAAGGAACCTATTATCGTAACCCATCCTGCCGTCTTGGGAATGAACAATAACCCCCAGATCCTCAAAGCCGCTTTTCTCCAATTCAATGGAACATTTCTGCTTCAAGGTATCGGAACAGATATTCTCTAATTTCTTTATAAAACCATCGTGCAAGATATTTTCATCTAAGAAAGAGTAAAAAATCTCAATATCGCCTTCGTCAATAACCTTTACTCCTTCAATAATAGATTTCTCCAAAAATCTAATATAACCTTCGGTCTTACGAAAATCCTGCGCCTGTCTCTTTACATTATTGAGGATATCCTCCACAAATTTACTCTTCTCTCCCAGAGTTATTCTTTTCTTCTCCAGATTAATTGTAGAAAGAATTCTCTCCCTGGTCTTTTCAATCTCCTTATCAAAATTCCTGTTTATCTCTTCTTTTTTCTTCCCACCCAGCCATTTGGCTTCTTTAAGGACCCTTTCTGCTTCTTTGTTTGCCCTGGCCAGCATATTCTTTGTCTCGTAATCCGCGTCTTCTCTTATCTTTGCGCAGATAGCGTCTGCATTCTCTTTATTTTTCTGATTTAAAAGTTTTTCATTCATTTTAGATGCCTATGCCGACGAGCTCTTTTAATAATTCTGCGGCACTCTTTCTCTTGGGAATCATTCCTCTTGAAGGAACCTCTAAAATAAGGGGAATTGGTTCGCCAGAAATGTGCTCGCCTATCTCTTCCCTGATAAAAGAAGCGGCCTTCTCAGTGATAAGAATAATTCCCACATCTTTGGTCAGCCGGGCAACCCTTAAGGCCTCAACGGCTTCGGGTTTAGTGGCAACTTCTCTGGTTTCTATTCCAGATAACCTGAACCCCAGGCTGCTTTCTTTATCTGCGATACAGAAAAAAATCATTACACTTTACCTAAAATCATTATAGCGATAATCAACCCGTATATGGCAATACCTTCGGCCAAACCGACAAAAATCAGGGTCCTGCCGGCAACCTCGGGTTTTTCGCTGACCGCACCTACAGCAGCCGCACCCACATATGCCACGGCAATGCCGCCTGCGAGGGCGCTTAATCCTGTGGCAATAGCTGCGGCAATAAAAGCCCACCTTGTCACATAAATGTCTTTCGCGGGTTCGGCATTTTGCGCTAAGGCGAAATCAAAAGCGGAAAGAAAAACTAAAATAATCATGCACAACATAACACTACCCAATATTTTTCCGTTCACTTTCATTATTTCCTCCCTCCTTATACTGTTTCTGTTAACTTAATATGATTCTACTGGCTAAAACCTCTTCTGGTAAAATAGCTTAGAGAAATTTAACCCGCCCTCCCCTAAGAGGGCTACCAGAAAGGAGGCTTTAGCCATGATTAAGTGTCCA
>Ga0315268_10000141_pt1 | contig 83446 bp, 95 predicted proteins | sample C1_top_MG_FD_204535 | JGI IMG/M metagenome (GOLD analysis project Ga0315268, IMG submission 204535) | Sediment microbial communities from Yellowstone Lake, YNP, Wyoming, USA - C1_top | ecosystem: Environmental > Aquatic > Freshwater > Lake > Sediment | place: USA: Wyoming | collected 2017-08-01
TACCAAAGTCGCTTGACAAAAATTGCCCTTCATGGCGTTATGTGAACAAATTTTGCCAAAACCGTAAATCTTTGCTTTCTACACGAAGCCAAAACGAAGAATTCCTGACTTTGGTAAAGCCATGCAAGCATCTACCCTTCGTTGCATTGATTCATATACCATGCTATGATTGGCGCTGTGACCATCCCTTTTCGCAATGTTTTTGCAGATGAACTCAAAATGCCGGTTCCCAGCATTCGGGCGCTGATTGATACCTGCCGCAAAAACAAACAAACGGGCATAATTCGGCTTATCTCCGCAGAAGGAAAATTGCTTTACCTGCTCATAAAGCGCGGCGACGTGATCAATTCCTATAATGTTTCTCCTCACGCTTGGGGACCTGTAGCTTTCGAACAATGCGATGCATGGATCGATTCCACAGGCGACGCCTATGCAAAATTTATCCGGCTTTCACCGCAAGGATTGCTCATTTGCAAGTTATTGACCCAAAACACTGCCGGAAAAATCGAGACATTCACGCGCCCGGTTGACATTGGCAAATATCTCGAATCGCAGAATAAGACTCCTGACATATCGCTTATCCAGCTTGACTGGGAGAATTCGATGGGCGCAGTCCTCTTTTCTGGACCATCAGAATCTCCGTACTCCCTTTTTGTTTCATCTGAAACCATCTATGAACAATTAGACATCGTCCCTGCCATCTTGAACCCGGAACGCCCACATTGCACAGTGACAGTATTCGGCTTTGACCCATCTGTAGACGCGTGGCAGGAATATTTCCTGCGCCGCGTTTTCGCGAACATTTGCGAGCGCACCCTTTCCCGATTTCAAATGGTGGCAGGTCGTTCTTTGGTCGATTCGCTTATCAGGTTAACCTTAGCCTTTGCATCCCGCCAAAGCCTGGACATTGGAATTTCCTCATATAAAGTGGTGGATAACGAGATTTTTTCATCACCTCAACAAGCCGCAGACAATTACCGCCTGTTGCTCACAGAAATGTTCATGCACTTCTCTGGAATAACAGGGACACGCCTGCTTTCATCCAATCTAAGGGAGGTTGTTAAAAATTTGTCTGTTCAAGAACGTACAGTTATTGATACTTTTTCCCTTTTCTCAGAAGGATATATCTATGACCGAAGAACTTAAGAAATCCGCGCGGCCAACGCTTATCTACTCGTATATTTTGATAGTAATTCTTTTGGCTGGCTATATCATCGTCTATCAAAAACCCCCATTTGAAGCTCCCTGGAATGATATCATCCTTAACGCCATCACTGCGCTTTCCGCCGCTTTTGCGGCAGGAATCGCAACCCTCATTTTCTTTCATTACGAGAAAGATGATATGCCGCGTATCGTGTGGAAAAACCTGATGATCGCCTGCTGGCTGTGGTTTATGGGAGAGGTGATCTGGGGCTATTTTGCCGTAACCCGCGGCGATGTGCCTGTTGGCACTGCTGATTGGAGTTGGGTGATTGGCTTTATCTTCTTTACCCTGGCTTTGTATCATCAATATTCCTTGATTACCCCCTCAAAGAAAAATATTTATCGCAACATTGCCATTGGCGCGTGGATCGTCGTATTATTGATTCCGCTTGCCATCGTGTATTTTGCAAACACTTTAAATCTTCGGGCTTATATTGATTTTTACTATCCATTCGCGGATCTCGCTGTCGGCATTGCGGGTGTTTTGCTCATATTCACTTTCCAAGGCGGCGCGCTCGTGCGTCCGTGGATTGGTCTGGTTGTCTTTGGCTTCGCCGATTTTCTTTATGCCTGGGCTGAACAGACGGGCGTTTATGCATGGTCAGCCGAGAATAGCAACCTGCTCTCGCTGTTCATTGACTCTAGTTACCTGATAGCCTATTTTATTCTCGCATTGGGATTTTTGGGGCATTGGATTCTCATTCGATATGGAATACAAGCGACGCGGACTCGCGACTGAAAAAACACTTTCCGCTTCTTTCTTTACCTCAGCTTGCTTCCGCACTACAATCCCAAACCAATCTGAAAGGGAATCATGTTCGAGACTCTCACTGGACGACTCACTCAAGTCTTTGACCAACTCCGCCGCCGCGGCAAACTCTCCGAAGCGGACGTGGATATTGCCATGCGCGAAGTGCGCCTGGCTTTACTCGAAGCGGATGTGCATTTTAGCGTTGCAAAAACTTTTATCGCGCGCGTACGCGAACGCGCGGTCGGCGCGGAAGTATCCAAAGCGCTTGTCCCCGGTCAGCAAGTTATTAAGATCGTCAATGAAGAATTGATCGCCACGCTCGGCGAACCTGCGCCGTTGAATCTATCCGGCGCAAAGCCGCATGTGATTATGATGGTCGGTTTGCAAGGCTCCGGTAAGACAACAGCTTCCGGTAAATTGGCGCGCCTGCTTCGTTCAAAAGGCGAACGCGTGATGCTGGTCGCAGGCGATCCATATCGTCCCGCGGCGGTGCAACAATTACAGCAACTCGGCGAACGTCTGGATGTTCCTGTTGAATCGGATTTAAACATCAAGCCGCCGGAACTGGTCAAACGCGCCTTCGATAAAGCCGAGAAGGGCGGATTCGGCGTGATGATCGTGGACACAGCCGGTCGGTCGCAGTTGGACGCGGAGTTGATGAACGAGCTAAAAGCCATCGTGGCGAAAGTCCAGCCGAATGAAATCCTGCTCGTCGTTGATTCCATGATCGGGCAGGAAGCCTTGAATATCGCGCAAGGCTTTCGAGATAACGTTTCCATTACCGGTTTGATCATGACTAAAATGGATGGCGACTCGCGCGGCGGCGCGGCGATCTCCATCCGTTCGGTGACCGGCGTGCCGATCAAGTTTATCGGTACCGGCGAAAAACTTGACGCGCTCGAAACGTATGATCCGGCGCGTTTATCGTCGCGGATTTTGGGCATGGGCGACATGATCGGCTTGATCGAAAAAGCCGAAGCCGCTTACGCCGCCGAAGTATCGGAAAAGCAAGTCAATAATTTATTGAAAGGTAAATTTACTTTGGAAGATTGGCTTGAGCAAATGAAGCAGATGAAAAAAATGGGACCGCTCAACCAAATTTTGGATATGCTTCCCGGGCAAATGGGACAAGCCGCGCGGCAGATTAACCCGAATGACATTGAAAAGAATTTTAAATCCACCGAAGCCATCATCCATTCGATGACGCTCAAAGAACGCCGCGACCCGGACATCTTGAACGCTTCGCGCAGAAGACGCATTGCCGCCGGCTCTGGCATGGATGTGCAGGACGTGAATCGTTTAATCAAGCAATTCCGTGAAATGCAAAAGATGATGAAGACAATACAAAAAACCGGTGGGAAAGGACTGGGGAAGTTGTTTGGGTAGGCAGTTGTGTTTGATAATCTTCATTAAGTCTCTATGAGAGTTTTTGACTTCGTCCAAATTTCATCAAACATGGCGATCGTCAATCTTCCAGTCAACGTATTTTGCTGGCTGGGATGATAGGAGCAGAGCAAGGATGAAGACGAAAGGATGAAGGCTTGTCCTGAGCGAGGTCGAAGGGATGAATTTAGATCGTAAACTGCGCCATGAGAAAATTTTAGATTACGAATTGAAAATATTTTTAGGACTCTGTCAAAGGCAATCTTTCCTAAACATACGATCACTTTTGGCTGAGTGATCTGAATTTCCCTTTCCAAAAACGGCTGACAATTATTTAGTTCTTCAGGACTCGGCTTATTATCAGGCGGCGCACAACGAGCTGATGCGGTGATGTACATGTCTTTCAGGACGAGACCATCGCTTCGGGACTGCGCCTCAGCCTGATTCGAAAAACCCGCGCGGTGGAGAGCGGGATAGAGAAAACCGCCCGAGCCATCGCCAGTGAATTGACGTCCGGTGCGGTTCGAGCCATGCGCGCCGGGAGCGAGTCCCACAACGAGGACGCGCGCGTTCGGGTCGCCAAATCCGGGGACAGGCTTGCCCCAATATTCCTGATCCTTATAAGCTTTGCGTTTTGTGCGCGCTACTTCCTCGCGCCACTCGACAAGACGCTGACATTTACGGCAGGTGATGATTTCTTCGTTGAGTTGACCAAGTTTGGATTGCATAATTTTCCGCTGTAAGGTTTACAGGTTTGAACGTGTAAACATTTAAACGATCAACATCGCGTCGCCAAAGGAATAAAAGCGATAATCTTCCATAATCGCGGTTTCATATGTTTGCAAAATTTTCTCGCGCCCCGCGAAGGCGCTGACCAGCATAATAAGCGTGGACTTGGGTAAATGGAAATTCGTAATCATCGCGTCCACAACTTTGAATTGATAGCCGGGGAGGATGAAGATGGAGGTGGAGCCGGTAAATGCTGACACCCGATATTCGATATTCGATATTCGATCAGCAGCTCCCGATTCTCGAATATCGAATATCGTTTTACTTCCTGCTGATTCCAATGTCCTCACCGATGTCGTGCCAACCGCAACCACTCGCCCACCGGAATTTTTGGTCGCATTGATTAAGTCTGCTGTTTCTTGAGAAAGTTCGCACCATTCGGTATGGATCCTATGTTCTTCGGGATTTTCTTCAGTGACAGGCGCGAAGGTATCCAAGCCAACATGCAATGTGACATAAGCGATATTCACGCCTTTAACTTGTAATTCCTCCAGCAAACGCGGCGTGAAGTGCAATCCAGCCGTGGGCGCGGCGGCAGAACCGAGGTCACGCGCGTACACGGTTTGATAACGTTCCGGGTCGTTTAACTTTTCGTGGATATATGGAGGCAAAGGAACATTCCCCACTTTTGGAAAATATGGCTCGATGGGTTCGGTGAATCTAATCAAGCGTTCTGAACCTTCAAGAATGGCGATCACTTCCGCGCTGGGACCGTCTTCCACCTGGATAATTTTATCTACATTCAAGCCTTTACCGCCCACCAAACATCGCCAAATGAGTCTATCTTCACGGCGCAGGAGAAGCAGTTCCACGCGTCCGCCAGTTTCTTTTCTAGCAAAGATGCGCGCGGGAATCACGCGCGTCTGGTTGAGAACAAGCAAATCGCCCGCGTTCAAATAATCGCTGATATCGCGGAAGAGTCTATGTTCAAGTTTACCTGTCTCACGATTTAAGACAAGCAGGCGCGACGAATCACGCGGCTCGGCGGGAATCTGCGCGATGGAAGATTCAGGAAGATGATAGTCAAAGTCGGAAGTTTTCATTCGTGAAATGAATGATAATGGATTAAAATCAAAAGCGGAAGTATCTTTGAAGAATCGCGGAGGCAAGAAATGAAACTCAGTTTTCTCGGAGCGGCACAGACTGTAACAGGTTCGATGCATTTGGTGGATATAAACGGCTCCCGATTATTATTGGACTGCGGATTGTATCAGGGACGGCGAAGAGAGTCTTTCGAGAAGAATCGAAATTTTCCGTTTGATGTAAATTCCATTGACGCGGTGATCCTTTCACACGCGCACATAGATCATTCTGGCAATCTGCCAAACCTTGTCAAGCAGGGATACACGGGACCGATCTACTGCACACACGCCACAAAAGAATTGACCGATGTAATGTTACGCGACTCGGGGCATATCCAGGAAAAACAGGCGGAGAGCGCGAGTTATCATAACTCAAGGCGCGGCGAAGCGCCGGTTGATCCGCTTTACACGGAAGAAGACGCGAAGGAAGTATCGCCGTTATTAAAAGGCTGCGATTACAACGAACCAATTTCGGTGGCAGATGGCGCGGCGGCTACGCTTTACGACGCGGGACATATCCTGGGTTCCGCCGCGATCTCGGTACGATTGGAAGAAAAAAAGCAAAAGAAACATTTGTGGTTTTCAGGAGACATCGGACGGCGCGACATGCCGATCCTGCGCGACCCGATCCTTCCAAAAGATGACGTGGATATTTTGTTAATGGAATCAACTTACGGCGATAAGCCGCACCGCGGACCCGAGGAAGCGTACATTGAAATGCGCGACGTAATCCTGCGGACGCTGGATCGTAAAGGCAAGGTCATCATCCCATCTTTTGCAGTGGGACGCACGCAGGAGTTGGTCTATAACCTGCACCGCATGTACGAAGACGGCGACCTGCCGCATGTGCCGGTATATGTGGATAGTCCGCTGGCAGTGAACGCTTCGAAAATTTTCCGCGCACATGAAGAATGTTTCGATACAGAGATGAAGGAACTGGTACATTCAGGGCATCCGGCGCTGGAGTTCAAAATGTTGACGTATATTTCCAACCTCGAAGAATCAAAAGCGCTGAACGAACGCACCGACCCGATGATCATCATCTCAGCTTCGGGCATGGCAGAGGCGGGGCGTATTGTGTACCACATCCGCTGGGCAATTGAAAATAAAAATAACACCATCATGATCGTCTCATGGCAATCCCCGGAAACGCTGGGACGCCGGCTCGCCGACCGCGAACCGCACGTCAAGATTTTCGGCGAGACGTATAAATGCCGCGCGGAGATCGCAACCGTTGGCGGATTATCCGCGCACGCCGGACAGGATTTGCTGGTGGAGTATGCAACCGGCGTGAAGAAAAACGCGGAATACATCTTCCTTGTGCATGGAGAGGAACGCGGCGCTTTTCCATTGAGAGAAAAATTGAAAGAGAATCAAATGAAGTATGTTTTTTATCCCACCATGCATTCGAGCGTGGAATTATAAATAAGACGGTGGACGATTGACAATAGACAATAATATCAAGAAAATTTGCATGACGCTTCGACTCGATGAGCGAAAGGCAAACCGTCAGCGCGAAAGCAAACTTCGGAAGTCTCTCATGAAAAGACTTCCGAAGTTTTTAGAAAATTTACTGCGAATAAACGCGGGGATTGCTTCACTCCGTTCGCAATGACATATTCTGTTTGCACTTTATTTCTTCAACAATCGGACAATCACGTTCAACACAATCGTCAGCACCACCGAAACCAAAATTGAACTCGCCAGCGGGAAATAAAACGAAAAGCCTTCGCGCTCAATACGAATATCGCCGGGCAATCTTCCAAGCGGAATTCCAAATTTCGCGGCGAGATACATTCCCCCGCCGAGAATGAACAATACAATTCCAGCGAGCATGAGGTAACGGGCGAAAGTTTCCATATCTTTGGGTTTCAACGTTTGAAGGTTTGCAAGTTTCAAGGTTAACTTTCCAACATTCAAACCTTCCAACTTGTAAACTTACAGCAACCTCGCCTGTCCTTGTTCCGTGTACGCATAACCTAAATGCTCATACGCGGACTTGGTGGCGACGCGTCCTTGCGGGGTTCTATCCAAAAAACCAAGTTGCAAAAGATACGGCTCGACCACATCCATGATGGTATCCTGTTCTTCGCTGATGGACGCGGCGATGGTGTTCAAGCCAACCGGTCCGCCGTTATGTTTTTCGATAATGGTCTTCAAGACGCGGCGGTCAACTTCATCGAGTCCAAGCGGGTCAACTTGCAATAAATCCAGCGCTTCCTTGGCGATCTCCAACGAAACTTTCCCATCCGCGCGGACTTGCGCGAAATCGCGGACGCGTCTCAGCAGACGTAATGCGACGCGCGGTGTGCCGCGCGCGCGCCGTGCGATTTCTTCGATGGCTGATTCTGCCACTTCGACTTTCAACATGCCCGCCGCGCGCGCAACGATGGCTTGCATCGCGTTTAACTCATAGTAATCCAGCCGATAGACCGCTCCGAAGCGCGCCCGCAATGGAGATGTAACCAAAGCCAGACGCGTGGTCGCGCCGACCACCGTAAAACGCGGCAATTTGAGTCGAATGGAACGCGCGGACGGTCCCTTGCCGATGACAATATCCAGCGCGTAATCTTCCATGGCGGGATACAACACTTCTTCGACTGCGCGTCCAAGCCGATGAATTTCGTCAATGAAAAGCACATCGCCGGCGCGCAAGTTGGTAAGGATGGCGGCGAGGTCGCCGGCGCGCTCGATAACAGGTCCAGCCGTGATCTTGATGTTGACGCCCATTTCGTTTGCAACAACATGCGCCAAAGTCGTTTTCCCCAAACCGGGCGGACCATAAAATAAAACGTGATCCAACGCTTCGCCGCGTCCACGCGCGGCGGCAATCAGAATACCGAGATTCTCTTTGACCTGATCCTGTCCGATCAAGTCGGTGAGTTTTTGCGGGCGCAGTGCATTGTCCACGCGGTCATCGGGTTTGGCTTCGGGGTCGAGGGGTCTTTGACGGGATTCGCTCATAGGCTGATTATACCCAATGAAACGGATCCAGCCCCAAGTCCGCGCGAGATGCGGCTTTATATCCCATCACGAAAATATTAAATCAAACAGGGATGACGATAATATTTGTCATCCCTGTAAAAACTCTTCGGCAGTCTGGCGGTCCTGGTCAAAATAATTGACTTTAGATCCATGACTTTGCGTCACCGGGTTTCCCCGGTTTTGCCTTTCGGTCAGCCGGTCGGTCCTGATCATCAACTTATGTTGATTTTAGACGCTCTGGCTTTGCGTCGCCGTCTTTTGACGGTTTTGCTTTTATCGGCAGTCTGGCGGTCCTGGTCTCGTTTGACTTTAGACCCATGACTTTGCGCCGCCGGGTTTCCCCGGTTTTGCTCTTTATCGGAGCGCTTTTATTATTGCACGAATCGATTCAGATTTCAATCCAACATCTGTTCTATGAATCACTGCGGCGCAAATGTGACTTCGACCGTCATGCCCCAGCGAACGCGTTCATCAACTTTATCCACTTTGATGCGGACGGTGTAGATAATGTCGCCGCCTTGCTGTTTGAAAGATTGGCTGATGGATTCAACTGTGCCGATAAGCGTGACGTCGGGAAGCGCATCCGGGATCATGCTGACGCGTTGACCTTCGGAAATTTTTACGACTTCAAGTTCGGTGATGTCGGTAGTCTCAACGACCCAGGCGTTAAAATTGGCAACGCTTACAGCGACAGTTTCAGGACCGATCTCCTCGCCGACATCCACAGAAACATCGGCAACGACGCCATCGAAAGGCGCTTTGAGTTCGTAGTTCGAGAGTCCATCTTCCGCCGCGGCGACTTGCGCTTTTGCATAAGCAAGTTTCTCTGCATTGGGTCCGTTAAGGCTGATCTCGTATTGATGTTTGGCTTCGGTTTCAACGCCAAGCGCGGCATCCAGCGCGGCGCGAACAGTATCGCGTTCACGCGTGGTCGCTTCAAGAACGCGAATGGCTTCATTCAGGTCATCCTGGGCGCGCTCAAGATCGTCTTCTGCGGTCTTACGCTTGGAATCTTCTTCACCGAGATTCTTGTATTTATCGAAGTTTTCCTGTTCGTGTTGAAGGTCTACCCTGCGATCGTCCACGGTATTTTGGTCGTCTACAATACGGTCGTCAATATTATCAACGTTCAGGTCTTCCCATTTGCGTTCGGCTTTTGCGCGCGCTTTTTGCGCGTCCATATAAGCCTGCCAGAGTTTGGCGCGGTCATCGCCTTCGTTGCGGATCAGCAGATCCAGGGCTTGTTGCGCGGTGAGCAATTGCGCGGCGGCTTGATTGGCATTGGCAAGCCGCGCAAGCACATCGCCCGATTTAACGTCATCGCCCGTTTTCACGAGAACTTCATCCACCACGCCGCGCGCTTGAAAAGAAAGCATGGAGGATTCCACAGGTTTAAGACGACCTTCTGCAATCACTGCATTAGATGGGACAGGCGTACCGGTTGCTGTGACTTCGGTAGTCGCGCTTCCACACGCCGCCAAAGCAAACGAGAGAACGGTAACAATCAACGCGAGAGTTAATAGTTTTTTCTTCATAGGTTTATTCCTTTTTTATAGGGCTGTTCAATTCTCCGCCCAGATGTCATGCTGAGCGAAGCGAAGCATCTTAGTTTGGCATGGTGACAAATTGTGATGACGCAAGGTAAAAGACTTATTCATACGCAAGCACCTCACGGATGGTGAGACGCGCGGCATTGCGCGCGGGCAAAACAGAGGCAATCGCGGATAGAACCAATACCAATGCAAGCCAGATTCCGTATCCAGTAAAAGTAAAAATTGTATCAATTGGCGTTTGAAAGACAGCCAGACTAACAATGGTTGAAAGCAGATAAGTGAACGGCACAGATAACACAACAGCCAATGCAAATGAAAGCATTCCAATAACCATACCCTCGGCAATTACGGTACGCATCACCGCGCGGTCATCCGCGCCGATGGAACGCATAATACCGATCTCACGCGTACGCTCCAACACATTCATACCCATTGTCCCTGCCAGACCCATCGCGCCAACAGTCGCCGTCAGTAAAGCCATGATTAACAGGAAGACCACCAATGTATCCAGGCTTTCCACCGCCGTATCCAGAGAAGCACGCCCCGCCTGCGCTACGCGGACTTTAAAATCATGCTCGCGGAAGAACAGGTCCAACTTTTCCGCCATTGCGTCCTGAGAAGGACGGTCATGCTTATCTGTGGCAATACGATAAGAAGAAGAACGGTTGGCGAGATGATTCATCTGCGAAATATATTCATACGGCGCATACGCCAGTACACCTTCGCGATCGACAAATTTGAAGATGCCCACCACTTCCCAATCTTTTTCGCGTCCGTCAATCTTGAGTCGCAGTATATCTCCCGGCTTTATATTTGGGAAATATTTATACACAGCCTCGCTGACAGTCAGCTTACGAACGTCACTCGCTTGAATCCAACGTCCGGCGACAAGCAACGGTTCGATCAGCTTACTCTGCGCCGGCGGTCCAAAGATATTAATATTTTCCAGCACATTGCCGTTCTCATCCAGTATTTCGCCGCTTACAAACTGCCAGCCTTCCACATGAATCACGCCATCCACCTGCATTGCCATTTGCTCAACCTCACGCAAACGATACTGATTATCAAAATCAATGGACACATCTGCGGTAAAGTATTTTCCAATCGCGCCGATGTAATCGTGCAATGTCGTCCGCACATTGAACACCGCGATAAAGATCGCGCCGCCCATGGTAAGCGTGAATAATGTCAACATCAGACGGTTTTTTCTACGGAATGTATTTCTCAGCGAAATGACAAACGGACGCGGGATGTGGATTCCGCGCGCCGCCAGGATACGCGTAAATCGCACCTGCATCCAATCAAACCATGAGAGCCGCTTCTCTCCCACCGCCGATGCCTGCTTCTCGTCCTGAGTCAGGTCGCCGCTTAGAGCGCGTAACACGGTAATGCGCGAGCCTGAGATCACAGGCAAAAGTCCCGCGACAAGCGGAACCAGCGCCCCGACCACAATCTGAATCAGAAAAGCAAACGGCACAATCCGATAGCCAAGTAAATTAAAATTCAACTCGCTGGAGATGAACAACGCCAGCCCGTACGCGCCCTGCCCGCCGAGCGGCACCGCGATCAATAATGCCAGCGCGCCAAAGCACATGATCAGCGCCAGATACATCAAAAAGACCTGGCGATTCCGTCCGCCAACCAGCTTGATCACGCCGATATGCCGCAAATGCTGATTAAGCAACGCGCTGAGCGTGTTCGCGATCAACGAACTGGACAGGAATACAACCAGAATGCCCAACGCCATGAGGATGCCCAAAATCGCGTTGACCGTAGACGCTAAAGGATGTTCATGTGATAAGGCAAAACGCGTCCGAATCACAGACGCGCCGCCCTTTTCAAGTTTATCTTTTAAATCCGCGCCGACTGCGCGCACATGCAAAATATCATCGCCGCCTTCAGAGACGGTCGCATAGACGCGATTATATAATTCCGATTGCTGCATGTGAGGCAGACTGCTCATGGTTATATAGGCGTGCGGCGAAGCAAGAAAATCGCCCGCGCCCATAGCCGTATCCTGAACAATGCCGACGACGGGCATGGTCATGGTGGAACCATCAGAAAGCTGAAACTCAAGTTTGCCGCCCAACCCAACGTCCAGGTCTTTAAGCGCATCAAGTTCCAATAATACTTCGCGTTTATCAGGCTCACTGCTTCCCTCAATCGGAAGTAGCAAATTAACCTTGTTCTTTGCAAAATCCTTAAACGCAACCATATCCAGCGTAGTCCATTTTTCCGCGCCTACAACGCGCACACGGACATTGAACACGCGCCGCGCTTCCGCTTCATTGATCGTCTGCGAGTTACGGATCGTGGTCAATACATCTTCGCCGAAATTCGCCATACGGAATTCAATATTGGATGGTTGATTTGCCGCGTATGAAGCGCTCATATCATGAGATATGATCTCATACGCGCCCGCGATCACGCCAATGGAAAACACGCCTACTGCGATGGAAAAAACCACCAGCAATGTGCGGGCTTTATTATCAAATAAGTCGTGCAGAACTTTACGCCATCTAGGTCGCATGAATTACCTTATGTTATTGTGAAGGCGCTCGCCCTCGCAATAACGAACATCATCTTATTTCAACAACTCACTAACTTCCCGATTCGAATACGGTTTCACTTGCGCGTCCTTTACGCCGTCGCGCAGGAATTGGGTAACGCGCTCAGGATTGATAGCCGCGGTCAGGATGACGGTCTTCGATAGAAGACCTGCCTTTTTTAGCGCGGCGAACACATCGGTCAAGGAAACGGAAGCGAGGTGTTCATCCACAAGCACAAGGTCAGCCGCGGGCAGTTTCTTCAAATCTGTCGTCTGAGTCAATTTAACGCCCATTGCCTTAAGCGACTCTGCGAAATGATTTGCCCAATCGTCATTATCGTCAATCAGCAAAACATTTTTTACACTGCCTGCTTTCAACGCTTCATCGTTCACGCGTCCTTGCGGCAGGAAGATGGCAACCGTTGTGCCTTTACCCTTTTCGCTGACGAGAGCAATGCGCCCCTGTGCCTGCGAAACAATGTGCATGGCAGCCGGCAAGCCAAGTCCGTGATGTTCAACGCCGCGCGTGGTAAAGAATGGCGACCATGCTTTTTGCATGATATTTTCGCTCATGCCCGCGCCGTCGTCTTTGATGTCAATCTCCAACATGCCGCGTTCTTCTATTGTGCGCGCAGTGACCGTCACAGATTTTGCGCCGGCTTCCAAAGCATTTTGTAAAATGTTGCCGAGTGCGCGCACAAGTTGTGTGCTATCCGCGATCACATACGCCGCGGCTGGATCAATTTTTAGATTAAGCGCTTTCTCGGGGACAGCGCGTTGACGCGCGGCAGTCTGCAACGCGTCGACAAGCAGGACCGCATGCGGCTTCTGCTCACGTACCGCGCCGATCAACTGCTCCTTGACCTGTGTAATTTGCGCCGCGCTTTCGGCAATCATATCCAGGTCTTCTTTGAGGGATTTAGGATCAACCTTGCCTTCTGCAATTTCTTCACGCATGCGCGCAACGGTAAGCGAAATGGGCAGGGTCTTATTGCCGATCCAATGAATGGCTTCGGTGGATGCAGTGGTAAGCGCCTCAAAAACTTTATTGCGGAGGATTTCGTTATGCGCGTCTTTGAGTTCGTTAATCAGGTGCGCGTTGTTGATGGCAACCGCGAGATGTTCCGCCATGGTGCTTAAAGTGGTAATGTCATCTTCGCTGAAAGCGCGTTCCTCCGAACTTTGAATGGTGACCGCGCCTAACACCTTGCCGCCATAGATCAAAGGCAAAGCCATTTCAGAACGCGTATGCGGCAAATGCGGATTCTTGAAATGCACACGCTCTTCGCCCACATCCAACGCGATACGCGCTTCGCCCATCGCAACACACGCGCCGATCATTGAGTCTGTGCCAATCTTGAGTTTATGTCCATCAGCAACCATAGCCTTACCAGCTTTACCATAACCAGACCGCAGAACAGCATACTCGCCCGCGTCATCTATTAAAAATACACCGGCATAATAAAGCCCATAGGCTTCGCAAATGATATTGACCATATGCGCGAGCAATTCATCCAGATCGAGAATGGATGCGACTTCCTTGCCTACACGATTGGCGGCTTTCAATAAACGCGAGCGGCGCTCGGCTTGCCTGTGCAAACGCGAGTTTTGAATCGCGATTGCCAGTTGGTCTGCCATCGTCTGCAAGGCGGCAATATCCTCGGCATGGAACGCGGCTTCTTCTGTAGATTGCACCGTCAGCGCGCCAAGCGCTTCATCGCCGACGATCAGCGGAAGCGCCATCTCGGAGCGCGTCCCAGGCAGGTGAGGATTCTCAAAGAAAACCGCCTCAGCTCCAACGTCCAGCGCGATGCGTCCTTCGCGATTTTGGATGGAAGCGCCGATCATGGAATTTCCGCCTACCGCGAGTTTATGTTCTCCATTGATCATCGCCTTGCCCGCTTCGCCGCGTCCCGCTTTGAGGACAGCGAATTGCTTCAAGTCGTCAAGCAGGAACACGCCCGCGTAATAAAAACCAAATTCATCGCAGATAATATCCACCGTGCGTTGAAGCAGTTCATACGGATCAAGAATGGTGGTAATGTTCTTGGCGGCGCGCGCGGCGGCTTTTAGCAATGTTGCATGTCGTTGTATATCGTTTGTCATGGTTTCCTCTTTTTTATGTTGAAGGTTTAAGATTTCTCAAGCAACCCACAATAGTCTTCGTATCAACTCCACCAAACCCTGCTCGCGTCCCTTCACGAAGAATGCGCTGGCGCCGCCAGCGACCGCGTCTTTGGCTTTGGTCACTTCGTCATACGCGGTAAGAATAATCACAGGCACAGACGATTTTTGCTTTTTGAGATCCATAAGTAAATCCAAACCCGCGCCGGTTTTGGGCGTACCGTCAAAACTCGGCATGTTCAAATCCAGCACCGCGATTTCAATTTTGTCCATGTTCTGTGCAAAAGCCTCGCTTCCGCTTTTACAATCCAGCGCAGTGATTACATCATAGCCCGCGCGTAGAAGCGTTTTTTCCAGGCTTCGCAAAACCAACTTCTCATCATCCACCAAAAGAACTGTTGTCATTATGCCTCCAATTTTTTATTTAGACCTGACAGGTTTTTTTGAGAAACCTGTCAGGTCTCATGATTACTTTGCAATCGGCAAACGTACTGAGAACAGCGCGCCCTTGCCAACTTCACTTTCAAGCGAAATACTTCCGCCATGTTGATTCACAATTTGCATCACAGAAGAAAGACCAAGCCCGGTTCCGCCGCTTCCGCCTTTCGTAGTAAAAAACGAAACCCAAATTTTTTCCTGTATCTCTTTCGGGATTCCAGGACCGTTATCTTTTACCGTGACCAAAACAAAATCCGGATTATTATCACACCGCCCTTTCACAAAAATTTTAGGCGCGGGCGTTTGCGACAAAGCCTCCCACGAATTCTTGATCAAATTGTTAAAGACCTGCTCCACCTGCCGCGCATCCACAAGCGCGTCCGGCATATCGTCTGCCCATTCCATCTCCACCACATGATCGGGCAAACCCATATTTGCAACCGTACCCGCGATCATTTCGCTCAAAGAAACCGCCGCGAGCGAGCGCTGGCGCGCAGGTCCAATTAAATCCTCCTTGATACCCAATATCGTCACCGCGCTATTCTCGGCGATGTTTAAATCTTCCATGAGGGATTCGACGCTGACCAACGCCTGCAATCGATTCGGCTTCATGGCAGACATTTCGGCGAATACCTTTTTCAGATCAATACCCTGCGCGTCCGCTTCTTCTCTGACCGTTTGAACTGCCGCCGTTATAGATTCATTTTCCACGCCCGACGCGTTCAATTGCGCGGCAAGCGCGAACAGATAAATCAAATCTTCGCGCACACGTTTGATACTTCCAGGGATCGGCGCGGCTTTATTTCCAACCCAATGAATGGCTTCGCCGGTGGCGGTGGCAATCGCTTCAAAAGTTTTCGTCCGCACGAGTTCGGCGGTGGCGACCTCCAACTTGGACATCAACTGCGCGTTATTGATCGCAATTGCAATCTGATCTGCCATTGCCTGCAAAGATGTAATATCTTCTTCGGTAAACGCATTCAACTCGTTGCTCTGCACAGTCAACGCGCCGACCGCGTGCGAATTGACAATAAGCGGTAGAGCCATTTCTGAACGCGTATCGGACAAAAACGGATTCTTGAAACGTGACTCTTTGCCTGCCACATCCAGCGCGATCTGCGCCTGTTGCTTTATGATGGAATTGCCGATCATGGATTTTTCATCCACATGCAGGCGGTAATTTTCAGCCACCATCTTCCGCCCCGCCGCGGCATAGCCCGCGCGCAAAACAGCCCATTTTTCATCGTCAGACATCAAAAATATACCGGAATAATAAAAGTTGAATTCGCTGCAAATAATATTGACCGTGTACTTTAATAAGTCATTGATATCCAGGATCGAAGTGACCATCTGCCCGACGCGCGCGGCGGTTTCAAGCAATTTATGCCTGCGTTCCAGCATGGAGAACATGCGCTGATTTTGTTGAAGCAGATGCTTGTTCTTTTCCACCGTGCTGCTTAGCTGGCGAATATTATCTTCCAGGCGCTCGACTAATTCCTGTTGATAGGCGCGCAAGTATTCTTCGGCATTTTCAAGTTTTTCCACTTTGCCATTGAGATACGCGTCCACCTGCTCTTCAAACATATCGTCAATCGGCTTGGAGATGAAACCCACCGCGCCTGCCGCGAGCGCGCGTTCGCGCGCCCCATTGGATATGCCCGCCGAAAGAATGACAATCGGCGTATCCGGCAGCATCTTACGTAAACGCGTGGCTGCTTCATTACCTGTCATGTGCGGCAAATCATCGTCAAGCAAAATAAGGCTGGGATGAGTCTCCTCAGCAAGTTGTAAACCATCCAGTGGATCCGCCGCTTCCAGCACCACATATTTGAGCGAAAGCAAACGCCGCACAAGCGAACGGGCTTCGTCGCTGTCTTCTATATAAAGTATTTGCGGTAGTTTGCGCTGGTCAGTCATAATAAAAAGATGAAGGATAAAAAGCGAGAGGCAACGTAAGACCAAATTACCGATTTACCGATCTGTGGTCTGCGATCTTCTGCGCTTCCAATTTCTTTTGCACGATCTTGCCGATGGCTTCGGCGGTTACAGGCGATTCTTGCATCACGCGTAAAAAGTCTGTGCGCGGGATGATTAACACGACCACAGGCGCATTGCCTGCGCGCACATTTGCAATGGATTTACCGTCGCGCAGTAATTCGATCTCGCCGAAAAATTCGCCTGTCTGCAAACGCGAGATCACATATTCTTTTCCCATTTCTTCCTGCAAAACCACTTCCACTTCGCCGCGTTTTATCATAAAAAAATAATCCACTCTTTGGTCGCGCGAAATGATGGTCGCGTTGGGCTGGTACACGCGTTCTTCGGCAATTTTCGTAAACTCAAGCATGTGACGATGCCGCAACTGCGGCAACGCGCTTGAAATCGTTTCGTCAATTAATTGACCGTCTGAAAGAATAATGTTGCGCGTCGTGCGCGAGGTAAGCGAAGGATCATGCGTCACCATCACAATAGTCTTGCCGCGCTGTACCAATTCTTCAAACAGGTCAATGATGGCGTCTGTAGAACGTGAATCAAGGTTACCCGTCGGTTCATCGGCGACAATCAAAGGAGGGTCGCATGCCAGCGCGCGCGCGATAGCCGCGCTCTGTTGCTGTCCGGTTGAAACCAATATGGGCAATTTATTTGCAAATTTTTCCAACCCGACCATTTTCAATAATTCCAGAGCATGCTCGGGGCGTTCGTCAAAATCATGCCAGTCGGCGTAGTCCATGGGTAACATTACATTTTCAAGCAAAGTAAGCATGGGCAATAATTGAAAGAATTGAAACACAATCCCCAGATTTTTTCCGCGCCAACGCGAACGCTGGCTTTCGTTGATGTTGTGATAAATATCCATGCCGCCCACAATTACTTGACCATCCGTAGGATGGTCAATGCCGGTAATCATGTTCAACAGTGTGGATTTGCCGCTGCCTGATTTGCCGACAATTGAAACGAACTCGCCGCGCTCGATGGTCAAGTCCACGCCTCGAAGCACGTCGAATTCGCCTGCCGCGTTCTTAAAAGTTTTGACGAGACCGCGCATCTCAATCATTGACTCAACTTTCTTTTCGGGAATGAGGTTGGCTGGTTTGACGGAATCAGGTTTGGATTTGGAGCGAGGCGTTTTCATTTCATCCACTCCGTTTCGTTGGCTAATTCCCCATCCACCAGTTGCAAACAGCGCGAGAAACGCGGCGCGAGGCTGTTATCATGCGTCACCATCACAATCGTTTTGCCGCGGTCATTTACAAGATGTTCAAAGACATCGAAGATGTGATCGGCTGTGATCGAATCGAGACTGCCGGTCGGTTCATCCGCGATCAAAATGGGCGGATCATTTGCCAGCGCGCGCGCAATCGCTACGCGTTGCTGTTGACCGCCTGAAATAAACGCGGGTAATTTATTTGCATGTTCTTCAAGCTCAACCAGGCGCAATAATTCCATTGCGCGTTCGCGCGCTTCACGCGGTTTATAATTACCACACAGGTCAATCGGAAGCGTGATGTTATCCACCAATGTAAGCATGGGGAGCAATTGAAAAGACTGATATACGATGCCCATTGTTTGTCCGCGCCACAGCGCCAGTTGATCTTCGCTAAGTTCGTGGACTGAAACATCGCGGTCGTCAGTACGGACAATAACTTCGCCGCTGGTCAGTTGATCCACGCCATTGATCATATTCAACAATGTGGATTTGCCCGCGCCAGATTTGCCAACTATGCCTAAAAACTCGCCTGCCTGCGCGTCTGCGTTAATATGACTCAGCGCGGTGAATTCACCCGCCGCAGTGGAGTAGACTTTGCCCAGATCGCGTATTTGAATAATGGATTGAGATTTCGTTCGGGTTGCCATACTGCTTTCTTTAAAGGCGCATAAATTGAATCTGTAGACATGGAAACACGGCCGCCGCGGCAACCGTGTTTTATGGCGCCTTTTAATCTATTTTACTCCACTTGGTTGGTTGCGGCAGATTTCTCAAGTTTGCAATTGCCTTGCAATAAAAAACCATCCTATGCGGGCGAAAAAAAACTTCGGAAGTTTCGATAACTTCCGAAGCCTGATATAGTTTGCATGACCACTATAAAATAAACCGCGAAGCTCGCTTAATGACCAGCCTCGGCTGAAGGGTCTTCTTTTAACAATTGAATCGCATGTTCAAGCGTTGGAATCACGACCTGAAAATTTTCCAGGGCGCCTTTGGGACTACCCGGAAGGTTGATAATCAAGGTCTTGCCGCGCATCCCAGCGACTGAACGCGAAAGCATCGCATGAGTCGTTTTTGCTAGGCTGGCTGAACGCATGGCTTCGGCAATGCCGGGCGCTTCGCGTTGAATGACGGCACGCGTGGCTTCCGGCGTTACATCGCGCGGAGCAAAACCGGTCCCGCCTGTGGTGAGGATAACGTCCACTTCGCCGCTGTCAGCCCAAGCTGTCAACTGCGCGCGGATCGCGGATTCGTCATCGGGGAGAATCGCCTGTTTGGTCACTGACCAGCTTTGGGCGCGTACCAGATCGGCAAGCGCGGGACCGGATAAATCCGCGCGTTCGCCGCGCGCGGATCGGTCTGAGAGAGTCAAAATTCCAAATCGAATCGTCATTAAAATTCTTTGCCGAAAATAACGTCATTCGACATGTGCTGCCAGCCGTGATGTTCGTAAAATTGGGCGGCTTCCACATTATCGGAAAGGACAAGTAAATAGCATTTCAAACAACCTTTGGCTTGCAAGCGCTTCTCAACTTCAGCCATCAGTTGAGATCCAATCCCTTTTTCGCGGTGTGCGCTTGCGACAGCCAAATGATAGATCATGCCGCGCCTGCCATCATAACCGCCTATGACCGTGCCTATCAATTCATTATCACTTTCAGCGACAAGAAATAAATCAGGATCACGGGCAATTTTTTTGGCGATTTCATCCCGTGTATCTGACCGCCCAACAACCACGCCTTTTTCCAAGCTCTTCCATAAGCGCGCCGCCGCATCATAATCTTCCGGAAAATGAAACTGCCTGATCGTAATCATTATTTAATATTATTTCTCAATATTCCAATCAGGTCATCCGGCATATATGGCTTGAGCAAAAAAGCGTTCGCGCCGAGTCGAATGCAATCCTCTTTTACATCAGCTCCCGACGTCATCACAACCGGAATATTTTTTGTTTCTTTCGTTTTGCGTATCGCCGCCAATATTTCCAAACCGCTTTGATGCGAAAGGTGAACGTCAAGCAAAACAATATCCGGATGTTCACGACGCACTGCGGCGAGTACGTCGGCATCGGCGTCTAATGCGCTCACTTGAAAACCTTCCATTTTCAGCAAGGTCTTTAACAAAGAGACCATGGTTACATCATCTTCTGCCAGTAGGACTTTTTGAGTCATGCTTTTTTTGCTTTCTTCGTTGAAGTGGATTTTGTTTTCTTCAAATTCTTTTTCTTCTGGGATTTGGGAATTGCCGCGGCTTCCTCGAGCGCGGCGTTTAATACATCTTCGACCGATTCCACAAAAACAAATTTCATCGATTCGCGTATTTCATCCGGGACATCGTCCAGATCCTGTTCGTTGTGTTTGGGCAGGATTATGGTCCTCAGACCGTTGCGATGCGCCGCCAGTATTTTTTCCTTGACGCCGCCAATCGGCATTACCTGTCCTCTCAATGTGATTTCGCCGGTCATGCCGACTTGAGGCTTAACCTTGCGCCCTGATATAAGCGAGACTAATGCAGTCGCCATCGTTACGCCGGCGGAAGGTCCATCTTTGGGTTGCGCACCGGCGGGGATGTGCATGTGAATATCATTTTTACTGAAGAACTCGTTCGTGATGCCCAGAGAAATCGCGCGCGAGCGGACGTATGAAAGCGCGGCGCGCGCCGACTCTTGCATGACATTGCCAATCGAACCGGTGACTTGAAAACCGTGTCCGCCGGGCATGGAAGTTGCTTCAATGAAAAGAATATCGCCGCCAAAAGGAGTCCACGCCAAGCCAGGCACGACGCCGGGAATGGAGGTGCGTTTATTGAGTTCCTCAGGACCTTGATAGATCGGATGGTCAAGGAATTCTTCCAGCGCCTCTGGAGTAATGCTGAATGAAGACCCTTTCCCCTCGGCAATGCGCGTGCCGACTTTTCGACACACCGCACCAATGCGGCGCTCCAGACTGCGTACGCCGGCTTCACGCGTATATTCACGGATGGTCTTTTGTAAGGCTTCATCCGTGAAGGCTACTTCGCCATCGCGCAGGCTGTTCTCGCGGATCTGACGCGGAATCAGATAACCTTTCGCAATCGCGATTTTTTCGCGGTCGGTATATCCAGACAAAGAGATGATTTCCATGCGGTCACGCAATGGACCGGGAATAGTCTCAAGCGTATTCGCGGTGGTAACAAAGAACACTTGCGAAAGATCGTAAGCCACTTCAAGATAGTTATCGCGGAATTCGCTATTCTGTTCAGGGTCCAACACTTCCAACAAAGCGGAAGCGGGGTCACCGTGAAAATCGTAGGTCAGCTTGTCAACTTCATCCAGCATAAAGACCGGATTGTTAGTTTCGATACGGCGCAATGACTGTAAGATACGCCCAGGCATGGCTCCGATATAGGTGCGGCGATGACCGCGAATCTCAGCTTCATCGCGTATGCCGCCTAATGAAGCTCGGATAAATTTGCGTCCCATGGCGTGCGCGATGGATTGACCAAGAGACGTTTTCCCTACGCCCGGCGGACCAACAAAACACAAGATGACGCCTTCACGCTCACGGCGAATCTTGTCTTCTGATTCTTCACGCTTTTCATCCTTACGGTCAAGACGCAATTTACGAATAGCAAGAAATTCCAAAATACGTTCCTTGACGTCTTCCAAGCCGTAATGGTCTTTATCCAATATCTCACGCGCATGTGTAATGTCAAGATTATCTTCCGTGGATTTCGACCACGGCACAGAAACCAGCCAATCGAGATATGTGCGAATGACGCCATATTCCGCGGCGGCGGATGGCAAACGCGACAAACGTTCCACCTCACGTTTTGCCTGTTTATCAGCTTCTTCGGGCATTCCGGCTTCTTCGATCTTCTTGCGGAACTCTTCAGCTTCGACGGTCTGTTCGTCTCTTTCGCCAAGTTCCTTTTGGATAGCTTTCATCTGCTCGCGCAGGAAATAATCACGCTGGACTTTTTCGATCTCACCGCGCGCTTCATTTTGAATCTTCTGTCCAAGCTGCAAAACTTCCGCTTCACGCACCAACAAGCCGATCAATTTCTTAAGTTTTTCGGCGGCTGAATCCAATTCAAGGATTTCCTGCGAATCCTTTAAATCCATACGCTGAAAATTCGCAATGGTGTAGGCGGTCTGCAAGGCGTCTTCAAGCGAGGTGATCGAACCAGCCAGTTCTTCGGGGAATGACGGAATCAATTGTGTGATCTGCTGGAATTGATCGCGCGCGTTGCGAGCCAACGCGTCAATTTCAAGACCTTGTTCCGTTATTTCAGGCGCAAGGTGAATATGCGCTTTAAGATAAGGGTCTTCGGTCACAAAATCGCCGAGCCGAAAACGATCCATTCCCTGAACCAGCAAACGGACACTGCCATCCGGCGCGCGCAATAAACGATGGACTGTGGCAATGGTTCCGGTGCGATACAGTTCATTCGGTCCCGGCGTTTCAGTTTCCGAATTCATGGCTGTCACCAGACCAACCAGCTTATCGCCAGTGACAACGTCATCCACCAATTTGATCGAACGCGCCTGACCAACTGTCAGCGGGACAGCGGTATTCGGATATACCACCACGCCGCGCAATGGCAGGATGGGCAATACGTCAGGATATTTTGGCGGATCAAGTTTTGCCGTATCCGGTTCAGGCAGATCGCCATTTTTGTTTTGAGGACGCGAGAACATGCTCGGCACAAGCAGACTCAGCAATTCATCGTCTACTTCACCGATCCATCGGAAAAGATCATTTAGATTCGATTGCCAACGAGATGCAGGCATATTTTATTTAACCTTGTTTTAATTTAGGAAGCGTAATTGTTAAAAAACCATCTGCGTATTGGGCGACTGCATGATCTATATCTACGGGACTGGAAAGCCCGATGGCGGTTGCAAATTTTCCAAAACGAATTTCCATTTGATGATATGCGCGTCGTTCGGGAATATCGGGGCGATTGCCGCTGATTAACAGCATGTTGTTCTCCATCGCCACTTCAAAATCATCTTCGCGCATCCCGGCGATTTCAACGCGTACGGTATAAGCGTCATCCGTCTCGTAAACATCCGTCGGCGGACTCCAGATACTCGATTGCACCTGCCAGCTTACTGCATGTAATATTTCGCGGCGCGCTTCGAATAAATTCACGGGGTTTCTGCGAACAACAGTTGGCATAAGACTTACTCCTTACAACAAGCAAATCTAACCTAGCGCTTTCTTCGCGGCTTCCAAAACTTCTTCATAATTTGGCTCATCGCCATTTGTGGGCATATAAGCCGCATAAGTGACAAAGCCCTGTTTATTCACCACAAACACTGCCCGGCGTAAAATGCGGACTTCCTTCATCAAGGTTCCATACTTCTTGCCGAAATCAGCCTTGATAACGTCAGAGACTGTGATTACCTGATCCACGCCCGCGGCGCCACACCAGCGTTTCTGAGCGACGGGCAAGTCCATGCTCACGACCATGATCGCAATGCCTTTACTCAATTTAGACGCTTCATCATTAAAGCGATGCGTTTCACGATCACAAACCGGCGTATCCAACGAAGGAACTGAAAGAATAATACGGACTTTACGCTTTGTCTCTCTCAAGCCTTTGCTGATAGACCAGTCATTTTTCTGGATGGTGAAATTTGGGGCTTTCTGTCCAACTTGAATATCATCGCCGACGACAGTTTGTTCCTGCCCGGCAAATTTGATCAAACCTTTACGCTCTGTTACAGCCATTAGAATAAATCTCCTTGTTGTTGAAAGAGATTGCTTCGGGCAGAACGCCCTCGCAATGACGTTATTTTTCAAATCAGTGCCTCCGGAAGGAATCGAACCTTCAACCTACTGCTTAGAAGGCAGGCGCTCTATCCATTGAGCTACGGAGGCAAGATACAGTCAAAATTATTATGCATCCTCCCAAAGTAGTTTTTTTGTTAATTACTGATATGGTCTCAAGCCGCGATAGATACGCGGACCCGTCAGGGTTCTCAAAATTGTATCCGCCGGACGGTTGAGTCGTTTCGCTATATCTTCAGGAGACATAGGCACATTGCCGTTCACCAAAAAGATTCGGAAAACCGCCTCCACCAAAGCCGTGCGCTGATCGGTGAAATCGGGCTGTAAGGCGCAATGACTCATCAAGGCATGTTGAACGCCGTCCACCGGGCGCACTTCGGCAGTCTTCTCATCTATCCAGTCAATCATTTGACCTTCTTCAACATTAGCAAAAGCATTCTGATGTTCCGCACATAACAGCGAACGCAGGAACACGTGCCAATCGCGCTCATTCTGTTTCCACCAATCAAAGTCAATGTGGAACGGGGTTTTGATATTTGGTTTAAGCAAGCTCATGATTATGCCTCTCCATTAAGACGGAAGTGCAAGTCGCCAACATGCTTAAATATCGGATTGGTGGCAAGTAACACAAACAAAGGCGCGGGCGGCACACGACGGATAAGGTTCACGCCCGCGTATAATTCCTGCGCGTGCACATGACCTTGCGGAGTTAATTTCGTCAGTTCACGCATGACCATAATTACCAGTTCCTCAAATGGACGTTTCTTTTCCCAGAGCGGATCCAGCGCTTTGAAATCGGAAACATAGATCACCATACGATCATTAAATTCAGCCGTGATGGGTTGCTTCAACATCGCAAAGACCATGCCGCCATCCGCGCCGACCATCAATGTCCGCACCCAATCTTTGGATGCCTTTTGAGTCTTCGCCTCTACGATGACTTCGCCGGGCTTTTCGCCGCGTCTCACCTGGACGAGGGAACCTGGAATCAATTGATGAGCCTTATACCATTCCCGGAGTCCGTACACGTAACCTTGCTCGCGCACCACCCACGCGGGGATGCGTTGCCTGGTCTTGCCATCCACTAAAATGAATCGGACGCGCGGCGTTTCGTACGCGGTCGGGAATAAAGCCCGCGTCCACGCGGACATGGGCAAAGTCCCAGCGCGCAGATGCGGGTAGATGAGGCTGATGGTCACAGACTTGACGTCGTCCCTGGAAATATCTTCGGTAACCGGAGTTAGTTCATCGTCAAGTTGCGACTCGAGCGCCACCATGGACGCAGTCATATCTTCGGGATCATGCTCAATCGCTTCGTAACGCAATGTCGCAGGAATTGTTTGTACGCCATCTGGCTCAAGACGCTTAAGACACCACAATATCTCACCGGCAGGACCGACTTCATCGAAACGTTCATCTTCCTGCAAAGCAAAGTTGAGAGAGAATTCAGCCAGCTTGGGATTAACACCTGCCGGCAATTCCACATCCTTCAGCAAAGCGGATACAGGCTGAGGTTCGCCGCCCGCCACGTCCAGCGAAGCCTCGGCGACATTGAGATCAACTTCTTTTACGCCGATTAGCAACGCGCGTGGGAACCATCGTCCGGCAATACGCACAAGACCTTCATCCGCGTCGAATGAAGATTCGATTTTCTTTTGGATGTCGCCGCCATGCGTATGCAGGATGGATTCAAGGTCAACACCGTCTTCTTCATCGGTTTGAACAGGCGCGTCGTTCAGGGAATGATTCGCAAGTCCGGCGGCAAAGAGTCGCTCGGCGCTATCTTCAAAAACAACAGTCAGCACATCAAACGAACTAACTTCGGGATTTATGCCCGCGCGCACGGAAGCCACTTTGCCTTTCTTCCAATCCAGCGCGGGGAAAATGAGTTCATCTCCCGTTTGATATTGTTCTTTGGGAATATATTGTTTTCCTTCGGCTGTGCGTTTCTGCAATGCAGAAGCGCGTTCAACGCGAATACGCTCGGCAATAAGAACGGAAACCAGTTCATTTGATGTGAGCGGAGTTTCCAATTCAAAGAGATGAGTATGAAGGAATTCGATGTCTTTCGGTGTGAGCTGGAGATTCTTCCAGTAGTCCGCGGGAGTGAGGGATGCGCCTGCCATATTTGCCTTATGCTTAGGATTATGAATCGCGTACGGTATGTACGGTGTTCTTATTATACCTTACGACAATTGAAGATTGTAGATTTTCTTAAACGGATTGCTGCCTGTTTCGATATTATGGTTTCAAAGTTACATCAACATAGGCTGATACTTGCTCTCCCATTATTGAATTATCATAAATATTGCCTGAAACTATAATTCTCAAGATCGTGGTTTCCGAATATCCAGCTAAATCAGGAACTGCAACTACTTCCGCTGATCTTAGGGCTTCAATTTTATTTGGTGCAAGAATATAGTTTACGCTAGATCTCAAAACCATGTGCTTCACTTGCACCCATCCTGCTTTATTTTGCGCATAAATATTAACATTCTGATCGTTTAAGATTACAGTGTGATCTGAATTTAATACCACCCAAAGGTACACAACATCATCCAATTTATATTTATTCCATTCGGGCGGAGCGGAAACAATTATTGTTTGATTTACATCATTGGCAGACCCAATTGTTTTCGGGTTAATGTTTATTCCATCTGGCGTCTGTTTTGCGGCACATGATGATTGTATTGCTACAAGAGTTGCCAGAACAAGAAATATCGTTATATTTGTCTTCATGTTGCCTCTGCGTTTTTAAGGGGAAATGTTTGCATCTAAACAAAGCATCCTAGCAAATCCTCAACTTCTCTGTCTCAGCGCTTCATACGTAATCAACGCGGTCGCAATCGAGACATTCAGCGAATTGACTTTCCCCAGCATTGGGATTTTTACATTCACATCGGCGCTCTTCAACCAGAAATCGGTGAGTCCATTATCTTCCGTGCCGACGGCAATAGCAAGAGGTTGTGTCAAATCAACATCGGTGTAAAGCGTATCTGCCTGAGGCGTGGCGGATAGAATTTTCATTTTATATGCGCGCAGAAAATCCAATGCGTCTTGATTGGATGTCTCGATACAAGCCACAGAAAAGATCGCGCCGCGGCTGGCGCGGATGACGTTGGGATTGTATAAATCCACGCGCGGATCGCAGACGAGTAATGCGTCCACGTTAGCCGCGTCCGCTGTCCGCAAAATGGCTCCGAGATTGCCGGGCTTCTCCACGGATTCAGCTACGATCATCAAAGGATTATCGCTTAATTTTAGATTTTCCAAAGATATTTGCGGAGTCGGGAATAAAGCCAGCCAGCCGTCTGGATTCTCGCGATAGGACATTTTCTCGAAAACCGCGCGATTAACGGTCAAGACCTCAGAGTTGATTCCGTTCATTTGGCGAGATACAAGTTCGGGCGCGGTAAAGATCGTGTGCGGCCGAAGGTGTCCGCTCGCCAGCGCCATGCTGATTTCATCCCAGCCTTCCACAAGAATCAAACCTTCGCGCTGACGTTGTCTTTTATCTTCGCGCAGTTTGACGACATTTTTAACTCGTGGATTTTGCAGGCTGATGATGTCCATGGTTTATTTATTCCATTTTTCCAATGAAGTTATTATAGTGCAATTTTCCATCTTGACTTTCAGAATATTTGTTCTATAATTATCTTATGAACCCGATTGAGCAACTCAAGGCGCTCACCGACCAAATGGATTTGGAGTTGGATGGCGCTCCAAATCTCGCCGCGCGAGATGATAAGGAAAAACCAAATTGCTTCACGCAAAAGCAACGCGATAATATTTTTGTCCATCCGGCGCAATTGCCCAACGGACAAAAGATAAAGTTGCTTAAGACCTTGCTATCATCGGTGTGCGAACGCGACTGTTTTTACTGTCCATTCCGCGCCGGTCGGGATTTTCGCCGCGCCACGTTCAAGCCCGAAGAGTTCGCGCAAATCTTCATGGCGCTTCATCAATCTAAAGCCGCCGAAGGTCTCTTCCTCAGTTCCGGCGTTGCAAGCGGCGGTATTCGCACACAAGATAAATTGCTTGATACCGCCGACATCCTGCGTAACAAACTTAAGTTTCGCGGTTACATTCATCTTAAGATTATGCCCGGCGCGGAAAAGGCGCAAGTCGAGCGCGCCATGCAATTAGCTGACCGCGTCTCGGTCAACCTTGAAGCGCCGAATACTGAACGACTCGCGCGGCTGGCTCCACATAAACAATTCATCGAAGAATTGCTTCAACCGTTGCGCTGGGTCGAGGAGATACGCCAGAGTCAACCCGCGTACAAAGGTTGGAATGGACGCTGGCCATCAACAGTCACGCAGTTCGTCGCGGGCGGCGCCGACGAAACTGACGTTGAACTTCTCACAACAACGCAATGGCTTCATAAAAATGTGCGACTCACGCGCGCCTACTTCTCAGCCTTCTCGCCCATTCACGATACTCCACTTGAAAATAAAACCGCCACCGATCCCATGCGCCAGCATCGCCTGTATCAAGCGTCATTTCTTTTGCGGGATTATGGATTCGACCTCGAGGAGTTACCGTTTGCCCAAAACGGACACCTGCCCCTCGCTTCAGACCCAAAGCTGGAATGGGCGCGCGTTCATCTGGCTTCATCTCCGCTGGAAGTGAATCGCGCGGAAAAAAGCCAGTTGATCCGCATCCCAGGCATCGGTCCGAAAGGAGCCGAGGCAATAATATCCGCGCGTCGAATCGGCAAACTGCGCGACCTATCCGCGTTAAAGAAACTCGGGGTCATCGCGGAACGCGCCGCGCCTTATCTTCTTTTGGATGGACGTCGAACCGCCGAGCAATTGCGAATGTTCTAGTTTTATCAACCCACATAGAAAAGATTTACATAAAAGCCCGCTTTCATCGCGCACGGAAGCGTTATAATTAGTCCATTCACAATGGCTATTTCACCTTTCTTTTTCTTTGACGCCGGATTTTAGCGCAAATGTCATGATGTTTATCAACGACATACATGAGAGTCCACAGCTAATTTGATGAAACTTATCGATGTTCCCCCTGGTAATCACGCACGGTTTATCTCTGTGGAAGATGTCTCGTTGCGTGCCAAGTTAATTCAGTATGGTTTATATCCAGGCGACTTGTTGCGCGTTCTGCGTCTTGCGCCTCTCGGTGGACCGATTCTGATCGAAGTGAACGATCGCGAGATCGCATTAGGCCGTGTGCTTGCCCAAAAAATCCTTGTGGAGATCCAATGCGAGTCGCGTTAATCGGCCAGCCCAATTGTGGCAAGAGCACTTTATTTAATCAGGTTGCGGGATACAAGGCCGAGACGGGCAACTTTAGCGGCACCTCTGTTACTTATACCGAAAGCCGTGTGCGTGTACGTGGTCAGGTGATCGATCTGGTGGATCTGCCTGGCGCCTACACCTTGCATAGCGGAAGCCCCGCAGAGTTGGAAACTATCCGATATCTTGACGCGCGCCATGTGGATGTGATCATCAATGTGGCAGATTCCACCCATCTTGCTTCGGCTCTTGAATTGACCCTTGAATTGCTACCGTTAAATAAACCCCTGATCCTGGCCTTGAACATGCTGGACGAGTCTGCGCGCATCGGTTTGCATGTTGATGGTGAAGGTCTAGGCCGTGAATTGGGCGTGCCTGTTCTGCCTTTGATAGCAAGCAAAGGACGCGGCGTTCAAGGATTGTTCTTAAAGGCTTTAGAGTGGGGAAGTAAAAATACAAGCGCTTCCAAACAGGAACAATCGGAGGAAGATGCGCTTTCACGTCATATGAAGGCGCTGAGTTTGGCAGGGCAATTTACAAAACAAGGAGAAAGACAACTCACCTGGCGAGATATGCTGGATGATGTATTACTTCACCCTGTCTGGGGTTATGCAATTCTCTTGTTTGTTTTGTTCCTGTTTTTTGAAGTTGTGTATGGGATCGGCAAACTCATCGAACCGCCGTTGCTGACTCTTTTTGATCTGTTGACCAGAGGGATTCTCTCGCCATTTGGAGCAAACACATTATTATCCGAGATCGTTTTGGGTGTTATGCAAGGAATTGCCGCAGGGGTCGCGATCGTTTTACCGTATCTATTGCCGTTTCTCTTTGGGCTTGGGCTCCTCGAAGATGTCGGATATCTGCCGCGCATAGCATTCTTAATGGACGCGCTGATGCACCGCATCGGCTTGCACGGCAAGGCCATTGTGCCGTTCATTCTTGGCTACGGATGCAACGTGCCCGCTGTCATGTCCACGCGTACGCTGGAGGAACCGCGCGATCGTTATCTGGCGGCCGCGCTCGCAACGCTTGTCCCATGCGCGGCGCGGCTGGCGGTGGTCTTCGGGCTGGTGGCTTTTTACCTGGGACCCATTGCCGCGTTTGCTTTGTATCTGTTTAATCTCCTAGTGATCGCCGTGACAGGGCGCATTTTATCCAAGCTGATGCCGGAAGATACGCCCGGTCTGATCCTGGAGATGCCCACTTATCGTGTGCCTACTCTAAAGAATGTATTATCAAAGGCATGGTTCCGTGTGCGCGAATTTGTAGTGGAAGCATGGCCGATATTAATTGTGGGAAGCGCAGTTCTTTCCATTCTTAATTATTATCAGGCGGCCATAGTCTTCAATTCAATTGTCCGGCCGGTGACGTGGAGCCTTGGCCTGCCGTCTGAGGTCGGCGTGCCGTTGATCTTTGGCATATTGCGCAAGGAACTTTCACTTGTGATGTTGGGCCAGGCGTTAGGGACTACGGACTTTAGCGCGGCACTATCCGCGGAGCAAATGATGGTTTATGCCACGTTTGTGATGTTCTATTTGCCGTGTCTCGCGACGCTTTCTGTCCTGCGGCGTGAGCTTGGCGCACGCGCCATGCTGATGATCGCCGCATTGACTGTGGTCATTGCAATGATCGCATCCTGGCTGGTACGGGTGGGTATGATTTTGATCCGTTGAAATGCAATCCATCTTTCAAATATGACATCAGATTCCATTGAAAAATTCAAGGGATAGCCTTCCAGACTTGCGGAGAAGCGCGCTTTATTGATGCGTTTCTCCGCTTTGTTTTTCGCGTAAGCCGGCCTAAAAAAGGGGAATGGCTGTATTTTCCGTAAGAACTTCCAGCGAAATGCGTCTGATTTAAGGTAATGCTTACTATTTAAGCGTATCATTATATAAAATATAGGAGGTTCGAATGGACTTGATCTTGAAGTTTTTCCAAACCCTCGCCAGGCATCCTGTACATCCAATGGTGGTGCATTTTCCCATAGCTCTCACCGGAGCAGCGGCGTTTTTCATCCTGCTGGCTTTATGGAAGAAAAATAAATTATTGGAGCAGATCGCTTTCGCCGATATTGCGCTGGCGTCGGTCAGCACGGTTGTCGCTGGAATTACAGGCTTGAGGGATAACATTATCAATTTCAACGGAGCCGCGCCAAATGTCGGCTGGAAGATGATCCTTGCCGTCATACTTTTGGCAGTCACCGCATTAACCAGTTACTTCCGCTGGAAGGATGACAAGTTGTTTGAAAAACCATCCACGCGCGCGTGGTATGTGGCGGCGTATTTTGTAAGCTTCGCGCTTGCCTCTATACTGGGTTTTCTTGGCGGCATCATCGTGTTTGGATAATAAAATCAGGACTTTCGCTTGGAGTGCAAAATCTCCTGATTTTGCTCCAAAGTCTGGAGACTTCGGACTCCGTCAAGCAAAAGTCCTGAAAATTAAAAATATAAGGAGATATTCATGAAATTTAATAATCGTTTCCTATTCTTATTTATTGCAGGCATTTTGCTTGCCGCATTGCTTGTCGGTTGCGGAAGTGGTTCTGGCGCTGCTCCTGCCGCTGGCGGCAGTTCCGGTTCAACGACAGGCGGCGCATCATCAGTCAGTTTCGCAAAGAATGTCCTGCCAATTCTAAACGACCGTTGCTCAAGTTGTCACGGTGGACCAACCCCGCGCGCAGGCGTGGATCTAAGTTCTTATGATTCGGTAATGAACAGTCAGGTAATCACTCCCAGCGACGCGCAAAACAGCCGGCTTGTTATAGCAGTGGAAAGCGGACTAATGCCGCGCAGCGGCGATCCACTTACCGCCGACCAAATCCAAACTATTACGAACTGGGTCAACGCGGGCGCGCCAAATAATTAGCAGAGTAAAAAAACATGAATACTGGATGGAAGATTTCAAGTTCATCCAGTTGTTATTTAAAACAGGCATTATATAGCGCTATATTCTTTCGCCAAATTGGGTTTACTATGTTCAGGCAATATTCCGTCTGACAAGGAATCGGTAAAACATCGAAAGCATGGATTATTTACAAAAAATATGGGGCTATCATGCTAAAATAGTCGAAAGCATTACAAAGGAAATTACAAGGCCGGACGCGATGCGTTCATCGCCCCGCCTGAAATCAAAGGAGTCACATGAATAAAATTATCAATGATTTTTCAATCACGGTTGGAACGGTGAACGGCTCAGGCAGTTCCACCGCCAACAATACCATCCTACGCGCGCTGTTCAAGATGGGCATTCCCGTTTCCGGCAAGAACCTGTTCCCTTCCAATATTCAGGGCTTGCCAACGTGGTACATCATCCGCGCCAACAAGGATGGCTTCATTGCCCACCAGGATAAACGCGACATCGTTATCGCCATGAATCCCAACTCGTTCGCGCGCGATCTGGCATCTGTCGCGTCGGGTGGAGCATTCTTCTACTCGGACGACATCAAACAACCCATCACGCGCACAGACGTCGCGATCTATTCCATGCCGGTGAAAACCATCATTCGCAACGATCCGAATGTACCGTCAGATTTTCGCGATCTGGTTGGTAACATGGTTTATGTGGGCATTCTGGCGCAAATGATCGGCATAGACATAGATAAGATTCTCGCCGCGCTCACCTTCCATTTCAAAGGCAAGCAAAAACCTGTTGATATGAATTTCAACGCGGTCAAAGCTGGAGCAGAATGGGCAAAGACAAATCTCGAAAAGAAGGATTCGTTCTACGTTGAGCCGATGAATAAAACTGACGGCATGATCATGGCAGACGGCAACACGGCTGGCGCGCTCGGCTCGATCTTTGGCGGCGTTCAATTCGCGGCATGGTATCCGATCACGCCTGCAACTTCCCTAGCTGAATCATTGAATGATTATCTTCCGCAACTACGCAAGCGTGAAGATGGCAAACATACCTACGCTGTCATGCAAGCGGAAGATGAACTCGCCGCTCTGGGCATGTCCATTGGCGCGGGTTGGGCTGGCTTGCGCGCCATGACATCCACATCTGGTCCCGGACTCTCGTTAATGACCGAGTTCGCCGGTTTCGCGTATTATGCGGAAACGCCGGTGGTGATTTGGGACGTGCAACGCATCGGTCCCAGCACGGGATTGCCTACACGCACGTCGCAGGGCGACCTGACCTTTGCATACTTTATCGGTCATGGCGATTCGCAATCTGTCATTCTCCTGCCTGGCGATGTGTATGAATGTTTTGAATTCGGCTGGCGCGCTTTTGACGTCGCTGAACGCATTCAAACGCCGGTATTCGTATTAAGCGATTTGGATATGGGCATGAATCAATGGATGAGCAAACCCTTCCAATATCCCGATACTCCAATGGATCGCGGCAAAGTTTTATTAGAAAAAGACCTTGAGGAACTCAAAGGCAATTGGGGGCGCTATCTCGATAAAGACGGCGACGGCATTGGATATCGCACCTTCCCCGGAAACAAGCATCCATTAAGCGCGTACTTCACGCGCGGCACGGGACACGATGAATATGCCAAATACAACGAAGAACCCGATGTATATTTGCGTAACATGGATCGCTTAAAGAGAAAACATGTGACTGCCAAAAAATATGTCCCTGCGCCAGTTCTTCATTCCATGAAGGGCGCGACGGTTGGCATTATCGCTTATGGATCCACTGAAGCGGCAACGCTTGAAGCGCAATATCAACTCGACAAAGACTACAACCTCAAAACGGATTTTCTACGCCTGCGCGCCCTGCCCTTTACCAAAGAAGTGGACGCGTTCCTTGCAAAGTATGACCAGCTCTTCATCGTGGAAATGAATCGGGATGGACAGTTGGATCAAATCCTCAAGACCGAGTATCCGCAATATGCGTTGAAATTCAAGTCTGTGGCGCATGGCGATGGTATGCCCGCCTCGGCGAAGTGGATACGTGAAGGCATCTTGGCAAAGTATGAAGCCAAAAAAACTTCCACAAAGAAAACGGTTGCCAGGAAAACGTCAGCGAAGAAAAAGCCGACGAAAGCCGCAACAAGCAAAACGGTTAATAAGACGAAGCGGAAATAATTCATCGAAGTGACATAAAACAGGAGTAAAACAAAATGACTGAAGCTCTTCCCGTAGCTGGCGCGAACGTCAATCTCGCCGGTCTTTCAAAAAATGATTATCGCGGCGCCCCAAGCACATTATGCCAGGGCTGTGGACATAATTCGATTGCAAATCAAATCATCGCCGCGTTGTATGAAATGAATATCATGCCTGAGGATGTTGTGAAATTCAGCGGAATCGGTTGTTCATCCAAATCGCCGACCTATATTCTCAACCGTTCATTTGGCTTCAACAGCCTGCATGGACGTATGCCATCCATTGCGACAGGCGCATTGTTCAGCGACCATCGTCTCAAAGGCATCGGCGTTTCGGGCGATGGCGACTCGGCTAGTATCGGCATGGGACAGTTCAAACATACCATGCGCCGCAATGTGAACATGATATATATCATTGAAAACAATGGCGTGTATGGACTCACAAAAGGTCAATTCTCTGCAACCGCTGAAAAAGGTTTGGGCTTAAAAAAGCAGGGCGAAAATCCATACATGCCGGTGGATATTTGCATGGAAGCGCTGGTATCTAACGCAACTTTTGTAGCGCGCTCGTTCGCGGGCAATCCCAAACAAGTGAAGGAATTGATCAAAGCCGCGTTCTCGCACAATGGCATTGCAGTGCTGGATATTATCAGCCCATGCGTCACGTTCAACAATCAGGAAAACACCTATCACTCTTACGCCTGGGGCAAAGACCACGAAGAACCTTTGCAGGAAATTTCCTACATTGCGCCGCGCAGTGAGATCATTCTCGAACGCGAAATGGAAGAAGGTGAAATCCGCGAAGTGGCGCTGCACGATGGCTCAATTGTTATTTTGAAGAATCTCGAAAAAGGATATGACACATCCAATCGCTATGAAGCTTTGCGCGTGTTGGAGGAAGCCCAGCGCAACAACTGGCTGTTAACTGGATTGCTCTATTTGGATACTACCAAACCGAATCTGATTTCGCTTTACAATCTGGTGGATACGCCGCTCAACCGCCTCACCGAAGCGGACCTTAGACCTGCTCCCGCTATGATTGACAAGGTCAACGCTTTGATGTTTTAGTCCAACCCCCCACCCTGCCCTCCCCCAAATCCATTGGATTTAGGGGAGGATTTTAATCATGAAGAATCTCGAACGCGAACTTCAATTTGACTACATCCGCGCCAGCGGACCCGGCGGGCAGAATGTCAACAAAGTCGCCACCGCCGTTCAACTGCGCTTTGATGTAGTCAACTCTGCATCTCTAACAGCAGATGTAAAAACGCGCCTGATCAAGCTGGCAGGCAGACGCATGACCGACGCGGGCGTACTAATTATCGAAGCGAATAGATTCCGCACGCAGGAAAAGAATCGCGAAGATGCAATTGAACGGCTGAATGAATTGGTGAGGAAAGCAAGCGAAAAGCCGAAACTGCGTCACAAAACCAAACCGACGCGCGCGGCAAAAGAAGAGAGATTGAAAAATAAGAAAATTAGGGCAGAGATAAAAAGAACGCGCAGAAACAAATCGTTTGAGTAAGGATGAAGCGCCGTTAAAAAGACTATGCAGGCACAGCCTGATAGCCTTTTTTCTTAACCGCTAAAATAATCTGTTCCTCGGTTAATTTAGATTCGTCGTATTCAATAACCATTTGCAATTTATGATAACTGGCGTTGATCTCTTTGACTCCATCAAGGGAGTCTTCGAGAGATTCAATTTTCATCACGCAGTTGGAGCAGGTCATATCGGGGATTTTGAAAGTTTTCTTTATCATGGATAATCCTTTGTTGGTCGAGTAGCCCCGCGCTTTTCGGGGCGTATCGAGATTTTATTCAAACACAATCTGTCCGGTGTACATGCCCATCGAGCAGGTGAAAAATATGGTGGTTCCTTTTTTCTGCGCGGGGATTTTGACCTGAACAGTTCCGGTATCAGGCAAGAATTGCAATCGCGATAAATATAATGCCAAGCGCAACGATAATGATCGGGTCTACTGATTGTTTTTGTTTTTTATAAGGCATCAAACCTCTGCGTGTTTGTAAATAAATTCAATTTGACGACTATACCACTAAATGCCATATGTTTATGTAGGCGTTAAGAAAAAATTAAGGCAGGCAAAGGAGTAAAGTTTTATGGAATCCAGTTTGACAATACGTTCACAACCAAATCCTATAACGCATATCTTACTGCTTTGAGTGTATAATCTTTTTGTAGCCAGTTTTTTTCATGGTGTCCAAGAATGATACGGTAAAAGATATGACCAGCAGAAAGCGAAAAATAAGCGCATCAAGCATGGTTTACTTTCTGCGACAGCAACTCAGGTCGCCTGCTATTCATATGTCTTTTGCGTAAGCCCTATTATTTTCACAATTCAATAGTTATACAATTTTCACCAAAAGGAGCTGTAATATGAAATCAAAATCGGTTACATACTCGTATGCCAGTTTCGTTGTTTTGGTACTTTTCACCCTGCTCATATCAAGTTGTGGAGGCAAAGCCAGCGCCCCAAAAGATAAAGTGACCATGCAGTTTGCCTGGTTCCACCAAATTGAATATACAGGGTTTTACGTGGCGGTTGAAAAAGGCTTTTACGCCGATGAAAATATAGATGTTACATTAGTGGCGGGCGGTTATGATATGGATCCGATCGCAGAAGTGATCGCGAACCGCGCCCAATTTGGCATTTCCCGAAGCGTGAATATGGTCATAGCCAGATCAAAGGGACAGGATATTGTGGCGATTGGGACGGTATTTCGCAAGAGCCCCTGGGTGGCAGTTTCATTGAAGGATGCTGGCATAACAAATCCACAAGATCTGGCTGGTAAAACTATTGGCATTGAGATGGGAGACCCGAAATATATCGAGAATGTTCAATTGATGGCTTTGTTCAAAAAACTAAATGTAGACACCAGCGCGATCACCTATGTTTCAAGAGACTTTGCCGACCCCATAGCCAATGATTTGCAAGCCGGGATTGCAGATATTGACGCCGGGCTTTTTGCCACCAACGACCTGGTGACCGCTCAAATGCGAGGCATGGATGTAAATACGATTTACTACAGCGACTACGGCGTTGATTTTTATGCCAACTTAATATTTGCCAAAGGTTTGTTTATAACAGAAAATCCTGATCTAACAGCCCGATTTGTGCGCGCTACGTTGCGCGGCTACCAGTATGCTTTGGAAAACCCAGATGAAGCTGTGGCGGCTACTCTTAAATATGACGAGAAATTGGATGCCAAGGTACAGGCGGCGCAAATGAAGGCTCAAATTCCACTAATTGATACGGGAGATCAGCCTATCAGTTGGATGGATGAAAATGTCTGGCAAAACACGGTGGATATTTTGCTGGCAGGCGGTTTTATCCCATCGAAAGTGGATGTCGCATCCCTCTATACGAATAAGTTTATTAAATAAATTGTAAAAAACAAGGTGGCAGTCACTTTACACAACCAGTGACTGTCATCCTGCCCAACCCAACCACAGGATAAATAGTTGATCTCATTTAACGCTTATTGAATGTTGGCCGCATAATGTTTGGAGGCTGTAATGACCATCAATGCCATCCCTGGCAATGTTAAGATTGCGCGCAACAAGCGGGCAGGTTCGCTGTCACTCCGCAATCGTTTGCTGATCACTTTTATTCTGCTGGCATCTTTACCTCTGCTTCTCACAGGCCTCATATCCGGTTTGATCAACGCTCAGGGTTTGCGAAGCGCAGCGTTTGAACAATTGGCGTCGGCAGCCCAATTGAAAACAGCTGAAATTGCTTCATGGGTTTCCTCGCTTCAAATCAACCTTGAGCTAATTTTGCAAGATAAGGATTTACTAGCTAATACAAACGCCATCCTTCAAAACTCTGCAGAAGTCGATACAGCCAAAACAGCATTGAGGAGCAAATTCAATAATTCGAATAAAACAACAGGCTATTTTGAAGAGTTATTCATCATGGATAAAAATGGGGCGGTCATTCTCTCCACGAATACTTCGCAGGAAGGGAAGATATATTCAACGCAAGCCTATTATCATGAAGGTCTGAAAGGCATCTATGTCACACCGCCAGTTTATAACGTATCGTTATCAAAGTACTCAATCATCTTTTCGCAACCCATTAAAAGCGAAAGCGGCGGGGTCATTGGCGTTATAGCAGGCCGTGCCAACCTGGCAGTGGTAGACAAAATCATGGTTGAACGCGCCGGTCTTGGTGAAACTGGCGAAACCTATATGATAGGCTCAAATTACGCATTATTGAGCCAGTTGCGTTTTGGAGAATCGAAAATTGGCGAGACCTATATTCGTACAGCCGGCACAATAAAGGTAATTAAATCACAAACCACCGGCTCGGAACTATACAATGATTATCGAGATGTACCCGTTCTAGGTTCTTATCACTGGATCCCCGAATTGCAAGTCGCCATCATCGCTGAGCGCGATCAAAGTGAAGCGTTACAGGCATCCAACCAGGCATTCGCGATCACATTGGGATTGATGGCTCTGATGGTGGCTATTGCGATAATTGCAGCGTTCCTAATGACAAAAAGTATTATTAATCCAATCATCCAACTTGTGACGGTCGCGGAGAATGTTTCTTCAGGAAATCTTGATGTCAATGCCCAGGTACAAAGAGAGGATGAGATCGGCGTACTCGCCAATGCGTTCAACACAATGACCACCCAGTTGCGCGAGTTGATCGGCACGCTGGAACAACGCGTAGCCGAGCGAACTGCTCAACTGGATGCGGCAAACAAGGAATTGGGCGCCGCTTTGAGCGAAACTGAGGGATTATTTTCAACTGTTCAAGCCATATTAACCTCTACACATTTGACGCAGGTTTGTCAAAGCCTGATGGAGCATTTCATTGATCTGGTAAAGGCTGACCGCGTCACTTTGTATCTGGTGGATTATGAACGCCAGGAAATCCTGCTCAATCTGGCATTGGGAAGTTCGCTAAACATCGTTCCCATGACCTATCAGGAATTGAACGCTCGTATCGCTGGCCGGGTATTCAAGTCAGGTGAGCCGATTCTTTCGTTATCCGCTGATGATGGACTCGAGTCGCCGGAGTCTTACGAACGCCGCGTTCGCGACAATGTTGGTTCTCTCATCGTTGTGCCGCTTCTAACCCGGAAAGGCGCTGGAACATTGCGCGTGATAGGCGTGGTCACGGTGATCAATCGTGTGGACCAACGCGCTTTTACCGAGCACGACAAGGATTTGCTCATGATGATGGCGACCCAGGCGGCGACAGCCGTTGAGAATATCCGTCTGTATGAGGAGACCCGCCAGCGTGTTGCGGAACTGGAATTGCTCTACGAAAGCGGCTTGGCAATCAGCCAATTACTAAACCCGAAAGAGATAGGACAGAAGCTCATAGATCTGCTGAAACAAAAAATGAATTGGCATCATACCGCCATTCGCCTATACAACACGGAAGACAAAACGCTGGAATTGCTTGCCTTTCACCAACCAGACATAAAGAGCGATGTAGAGCGGCTTGCATTGGAAGCGCGCTTCAAGTCCACGGTCTCACGTTCCGATCAGGGATTGAGCGGTTGGGTTGTTCAGCACGGCGAGACCGTACGCACCGGCGATGTAACAAATGACGATCGTTATGTTGAAGTCTTTAAGGGTTTGCATTCAGGTCTTTACGTTCCAATCAAGACCGGCGAACGGATCGTTGGCGTAATCTCCATCGAAAGCGAAAAGGAAAACGCCTTTAGCAAATCAGACGAACAACTGACGATCATATTAGCCACACAGGCTGCCAGCATATTTGAAAATGCGCGCCTGTATGAGGAGGCGGAAAAAGCCAGGGATATAGCCAACACTGCCAACCAATCCAAGAGCGATTTCCTAGCGAATATGAGCCATGAGATTCGCACTCCCATGAACGCCATCCTCGGTCTGACGCAGTTGGTGTTGGATACAAACCTCAATGACACGCAGCGAAATTACCTGCAAAAAGTTTATACCTCCTCAAAGGCTCTGCTGGGTATTCTCAATGATATTCTCGACTACTCCAAGATTGAAGCAGGCAAGCTTAATCTGGAAGAGGTGGATTTCGACCTGGACGAAACCCTCCGCAATACAGCCGAACTGTTTTCCATCGGAGCCGAAGAGAAAGAGACCGAACTCGTCTTTGAGATCGCATCTGAAGTTCCACTGGCGTTGAACGGCGATCCACTACGCCTGGGACAGGTACTCAATAACCTGGTAGGCAATGCCGTTAAATTCACCGAGCAAGGGGAAATCCATGTCAAAGTGGAAATGGACAAAATTGAAAACGGGAAAATATGGCTGCAATTTTCCGTGCGTGATACTGGAATTGGATTAACGAAGGAACAAGCAGCCCGACTATTCAATGCCTTCAGCCAGGCTGACACATCAACGACTCGCAAGTTCGGCGGTACAGGGTTGGGATTGACGATCAGTAAACGCCTCGTTGAAATGATGGGAGGCAAGATCGGCGTCGAGAGCGTTCAAGGGCAAGGCAGCGTCTTCCACTTTACAGTGCCGCTGCAACCCGCTCACAGCGAACTACCTTTACGACAAATTGGCGCGCTGCACGACATGAAGACCCTGGTAGTAGATGACCAGGACGCTTCTTTGCGGGTCATGGAAAAATTGCTAAATTCCTGGTCGTTCAATGTGACGCTGGCTGCTTCGGGGCAGGAGGGACTCCAGGCGATTACGAAAGCGGCACAATCCGGCCATCCTTTCGAACTGCTGCTTGTTGACTGGAAAATGCCCGGCATGGATGGACTTGAATTAGCGCGCTGCATACGAGATCTGGGAACGCAGATTGTCCGCCCGCCGCTGATAATCATGGTAACCGCCTTTAACCGCGAAGATGTATTGAGATCGGCTGACGCATTTCAGATTGACGCCGTGCTTGAAAAACCCGTTACCCCATCCCCTTTATTCGATTTGCTCGTTAATTTGCAAAATGGAAGAGCCGTAAAATTCCAAACAACCTATCGGACGGATACCCTCAAACTGTTCGAGGCGACTCTCCCAATCCATGGCGCCCATATTCTGGTCGTGGAAGATAATGCAACCAACCAACTTGTAGCGAGGGGCTTTCTGGAGAAGATGGCGCTCGTGGTAGATGTCGCCAGCGATGGACAGGAAGCCATAGATAAAGTTGCATCTCGAGATTATGATTTAATCTTAATGGATTTGCAGATGCCTAATATGGATGGGTTTGAGGCTGCCCGAAAAATCCGCTCCACGGAACGCGGACGCAACTTGCCCATCATCGCGATGACAGCGGCTGTCATGCAAAAAGATAAGGATGCATCCGACGCCGCAGGCATGAATGGACACATCGCCAAGCCCATCAATGTGGAAGAACTTGTTTCAACGCTGATAAAATGGTCGCCGCGCCGTCTCAACGAAGCAGGCAGCCACCCCCAAGTCAGTCCGGCACATTCGGATAACGTCACACCCGAAGCAACGCCAGACTTTGATTTGAACATCACCCTTGGTTGGCTTGGGGGTGATCGAACCCTCCTTAAACAGATCCTCACTTCTTTCCAAATGGACTTGGAAAAAACAAGCCGTGAGATTTGTAATGCCAGAGAACAGGGGAATTGGGCAGTGGCGAAGGGTATCGCTCATAAGCTCAAAGGAACCGCCGGCAACGTGGGAGCAGTAGCTTTGCAACGCCAAGCCTCCAAACTTGAATCCGAATTGATTGAACGACCCAATGCCGACACTTCGGCATTTGAAGAGAAGATTGAGCAGGCATTGGTACTATGCAAACGCTTCATCGCAGAGATGGAAGATGACCACGTTGATGAATCCTTTGCCAGCCGGGATGAAATGGATAAGGTGTTGGATGAGCTCGCCGCCATTCTGCTGTACAATCGTCTCATTCCCATAAAATTGCTGGAAAAAGTTCAAGCCGCTCGAACCTGGGGAGCAAGCGAAGAGACACTCGAAAAGCTTAAGCGTGAGGCAGACATGTTCAATTACAAGGAAGCCCTTCTTGCGCTGGAATTGATCAGAAAAGAATTGGAGTCGAAGAAATGATACATCTACAAAATCATCGCGCCAAAATTCTGTTAGTGGATGATTCAACCACCAACCTGAGGATACTTGGGGAAATCCTGTCGTCCGATTATGATATTCTGATCGCCACCTCCGGCGAGACCGCGCTGGAAATTGCGCAGGATCCAGAGCCGCCTGACCTGATTCTCATGGATGTGAAGATGCCTGGGATGGACGGTTATACCGCCTGCCGAATACTAAAAGAAGATGACAATACGTGCAATATCCCGGTCATCTTTATTACGGCAATCGAAGGCGCCCAAGCCGAGATGAAGGGTCTTGAGTTGGGAGCGGTGGATTACATTACCAAACCTTATTTCGCGCAAGCAGTACGAGCGCGCGTAAAAAACCATTTAGCGCTAAAGCAACATGCCGATACTTTGGAAGACCTGGCGTTCCTCGATGGATTAACCGGCATCGCCAACCGTCGGCAATTCGACCAACAGTTGGAAAAGGAATGGCGGCGGATGATGCGCCAAGTTGCACCGCTTTCTCTGTTGATGATTGATATCGACCACTTCAAGCGATTCAATGATCACTACGGGCATGGGGTCGGTGACGATTGCCTCCGTCTTGTAGCGCGTACTATAGCCAGCATAATCAAGCGGCCGGGCGACTTGGCGGCTCGTTATGGCGGCGAGGAGTTCGCCGTAATTTTGCCGGATACCGATGAAAAGGGCGCTCGTGTCGTTGCCGAGGCCATACGCCTCGCCGTTGAGTCTCTGAAATTGCCCCATGCATCATCCCCTGTGGCGGATCACATCACTATTAGCCTTGGAGTAACCAGCAATATTCCCGGACGCCATGAAAATGTGCAAGATTTGGTTAATGCTGCTGATCGTGCTCTTTATCGCGCCAAGTCTGCTGGCCGCAATCAGGTCAGTGTTGAGCCTCCCGTTATTGAACGGCCATAATAACATACCATTCATTTGTCTTCGCTTCGCCACTTTTTATCACTCAAATGCAACCCTGTTTGGGCAAAATTTAGGGGCGGCAGGTCTGGCATTTATTTATTCAAACACAATCTGTCCGGTGTACATGCCCATCGAGCAGGTAAAAAATATGGTAGTTCCTTTTTTCTGCGCGGGGATTTTGACCTGAACAGTCCCGGTATCAGGCAGAAGCTGATAAATATCCAATGCCGGGATGACAAAGTCGCGCGCACAAGAATAAGTCTTGTCGGTGACAAGATCCAAAATAAGAGGCGTATCCGCGGGGGCTTTCAATGTGGATGGAAAATATCCATTGTTTTCAACATTGAGGAGCAGTTCGCTGCCAGAGACGGCAGGTTGAGGGGAATCCGCTATGGGCGCTGATTCGCTTTTGGAGGGCAGCCAGTCTCGGGTCAGGTTTTGAAACGAGAGAGGCGAACCCAGAACATTGAGTCCGCTATTCATCGTCACGAATCCTAAAACCAAAACAACGACCGCGACAAATCGCATGAAAAATTTTTCAAGACGCGCGCCAAGTTCGGTCGTCAAATATGCGACAATGAAAAAAACAGGGCTTGTGCCAAGTATGAAGGCAAACATCAGCGCGGCGCCCATGGCGACACTGCCAGAACCGAGCGCGGTAGCCATCATGGCTTGCGTGATGCCGCAGGGAATAAAAACCGTGAGCGCGCCGAGGAAAAGAGGCGTGGCTGTGTCTGTGCCTTTTGCTGTGCGGCGAATATAACGAGTAATAAATTTCGGCGGCTCAATGGAAAAGTAACGAAAGATCGGATGAACGTTGAACATGCGCAACGCGTTGCCGATCATAAAAATGCCGATGGCGATCATCATCATGGCGCGGATCATCGGGCTGAGCGTGAGGTAGGAGCCGAGCCAGCCAAGCGCCGCGCCAAGCAAAGTGTAGGCAACAAGTTTTGCAATCAGAAAAAGCAAAATGGGAAGCGCCGTATTTGAATGCACCACTGTCTTTCGCTTTGATCTTTTATTCTGCGCCGCCTGCTCCACGTAATCCTGCTCGATCTGATGCGCGAGCGAACTTGCCAGCAGACCGCCCTGCACCGCGAGACAACTCAATCCGCCTGTGGTGATGCCGGTAACAAAAGCAATTGCCAGTTGACTCATTACGCTTGCATCATTTGCAATATTAATGGATATTGAGCCGGGTTGAAATGCAATCAGCACAATTGCAATCGCGATAAATATAACGCCAAGCGCAACGATAATGACCGGGTCAACGGAAGCTTTTTGTTTTTTATAAGACATCATACCTCTTAGTGTTTGCACATGAATTTAATTCGCCTGAATATATCACTAAACGCAGCAACGCTTGCCAATGCTAAGAAAAAATTAAGGCAAACAAAAGATGCAAAAGCCTATGGAATCCAGTTTGACAACACATTCACAACCAAATCAGGATTTGCAGGATCATTCGTTTTCAGATGAACCGCGAAGTCATGCGGACCGTCCATACCTTCGTGCATCATGAAGACACTGGATTCAACGATAGCGCTTTCGCCAGGTTTGAGGACCATCGAACCGATGGTCAGTTTAGGAGGTCAGCATCCCTTCAGTACTTCGATGTACGGTTCTTCCTTGAAGCGAAGTGTTCCTGTGCCTGTGTTGGTGACTTTGATAGCAAAGGTTTTTTGCGTGTTGAACTTTACATCGCCGTAATCAATCTTTTGCTGATCCACTGCAATGGATGGCGTCCCGCCGCCGTTTCCACCGCCTTGATTGGCGAAGAAAAACGCGGCTACGATCAACAGAATGCCGCCAATTAATACAAGCGGCCATGGGAAATTTCTCCTCTGTTTTTGGCTTTTATATTTTTTCTTGCTCACTGAATTTCTCCTATTGGTGATATTCAAACTGGAACGAATAAAGGTACGCGATTAAGTCCCAGATTTGTTCTTCGGTAAAAATTGATCCCCAAGATGGCATGCCCGTACCCATACCGCCGCGCAGGATTTTTCCCTGCAACAGCGCGGGGCTTGCGCCGAGCATTCGCTTCGCATCAGTAAAATCAACTGGGCGACCGTTACTTGTGTTCGACATGCCTTTGCCAAAATTGCCGGCGACTTTATCTGCAAAGACTCCGTTACCCGCGCCTTTCTCGCCATGACACGCCGCACAGTTTTGGGCAAAAAGTTTCTGTCCATTCGCGAGTGATTCTTTTGTTGTGTTCAATCGCCAGATATAGGCAACCACATCCCATCGCTGCGATTCTGTGAGCGAAGTATTGCTCAACTCATCAAATATTTGAAAAGGCGAATGTGTACGATAATAATCGGCAGCTTGGGAAATTGGCAGATTAGTTGAAAATTGTTGACCGCGAATTGCCGAAGGTTTTTGAGCAGGCACAACAGGCAAACTGTGCGGAGCGTCAATGTCCAAGCCGAGGGAAACGTACAATGGAGGCGAAACAGGTTCAGGCGTAGAGGATGGACCGCTGACTTCAATCGTGCCGCGCATTCGCCAGTGATTGAGTCCACACCAGCGCGTGCAGAAGAAGGTATAAATCCCAGGTTTGTCAAAAGTCAATGTGAGGTCGGTGACTTTACCTGGCAAAACGTCCACACTCTGCATATCCATTTGACCAACAGCAAATCCGTGAACGACATCATCGGAGGTGAGATGTAAGGTTAACGGCTCGCCTGCGTTCGCATGAATGATATCGGGATTCCACCCGCCATCCTCCGCGACTTTAGCATGAATAAGCGATGTGCGCGCCCAAATATAAAGCGGCGCTCCAATCGCCCCGACGATTGCTACGATAATCAAAATGCGTGAGATAAGTTCCGAGCGTTTCATAGGAGTAACCAAAGCATAACTGATGTAACGATGAAGCAAAATGTGACAATAGGAATTGAAGATGTCCTTATTTCGTTGGCGGCTTTTTGTGCAGTGCGCGCTGACCAGATTAATCCGCCGACCAATGCAAGTATCTGCGCGGGCGCGAGAATGGCCATGAGCATTGGTCGCCACGCGACGTTTGCTGTACCAAATAAATTCCAACCAAGACCGAGCGGATCAGATAATGAGGCAAGAATATAACTCGCATTGGTTAACACAAAAGATAAACTAAACGCAACCCAGAACATCAAACCAAGAGGAATGAGGGCAGTTGCAAGAGAAGCAAAACGTTGTTTAAGCGGAAAAATGCTTTTCGATTTTAGAATACCAAGTGTGAAAAGCCCGGGAAGAATAACAAAGATAATTGCAAGAAAAATAATGGCATAAATAAACCAAGCGCTTGTGCCAACATGGTAAGCCGCATCCTTGAACGCGCCCCACGGACCAAGCAAAACTCCTGCATAGATCATTGCCGAACCGAGCATGATAAAGGCTTTGAAGGCTTCATCAATTCTTGTGGATGGTTTTGCAAGATCAGCCGAAAATGGACGAAGGTTGATGGCGATATTATCGTGCGGGCAGGTGCGGATACATTCCATGCATAAACCGCAATAAGTGTTTTTCGTTAATCCGCCAGGGAAGACATCCCACGAACAGCCATATCCATTTTCATTGCCGTTGTAGCAGGGTTTGCCAACACAGGTTACACAGGTCTGCTTATCTTTGACGCGCAATTCAATTGGGGCAACTTGTGAATACAGACCGATAAATCCGCCTACTGGACAGAGATAACGACAGAAAGAACGGCGTTCGAAGATCGTACTCAGTCCAATAGCGGCGAATAACATTGCCGCTAAAACAATGCCTGTGATGTTCGGTGTAGTGAGCAGAACACTGCTAAAGAGAGCTAAAAGAAGAAATGAAATATTTTGCAGCCAAATATTTCGCATGAACTTGGGCCAGCGAAGGTTGAGCCATTTTGGTTTTTTATCCGGCGGACTTAATACTGCGCCGCGTTGCAACCACTCGCCTGGTAATGGAATTGGGCAGACCGCGCACCATCCGCGCCCAAAGAATGGAACAGCAACCAGAATTAGGATTGCCCACCATGCGATCCACACAAAAACAATGCCGAAATTTCGGCTTCCAACAGGCGTGCCAATGAGTCCAGAAAAAATGGCAAAGATATATCCAACAAGCATAACAATAAACACTGTCAGTTGTGGATAACGGTTTTTCAGCGCGTTCTTTATAACGGGATTACGGGTGAGTTCAATCTTTGACATCAGGAAATTATGCTTTTTGTTTTGTAGAGATAATCACGCCAGCTATTGCGAGCGCCGCCAATCCAATTGAACGGAGAAACCAGTTATTGGAACCTACAGTCAACTTGCCAATCATGAACGGATGCATAGCACCGCAGGTAACGTTGCACCGAAAGCGAAATGACCCGGATTTATCGGCGACAAAGGTCAGCGTTGCAGTTTGACCAGGGTCGGCTTCTACTGACACATCATAACCATCCACATACAGTCCATGCACTACATCCGTGCTGACGAGTTGAATAGTCACCATATCACCGGAATTGACTTTAAGTTCGGATGGAGAATAGGCAAATTGCCGCGCTTCAATCCGAAAGGTCCGCTCCTGAGGCGCGATATATTGGACTGGCAATGGTGCAAACGCCACAACCAGTCCAGCTATTACCAAAAGGAGAAGAACAAAGCGCGAGTTCATCAAATTAAGGAATGTTCGATGATCCGTATTTGGAATAGGTCGCGTCTATGTACGTTCTAGCTTCCTGCGGACTTCTTCCTTCCCGCATCACCCGCATAACATCCTGCGTAATATCCACGCAAAGGGAACAACCAAGAGCATGATTGTCGAAAGTTATGGTTCCATTTGCATCTACACCTGAAACATAACATGAGTAATTTGACGTGTGACCGATATTTCCACAGCCGCAATAACATGGAATTTGCTTCATCACATCGGGATTCGCGGCGGCAAATTGATATGCCTCCTGCACCGTCACCGGCGCGGATTGCACGTCCGCGGGCATTTTATCAAGCGGCATCATGTTCAAATGCACGCTATTTTGACTCGAACAGGCGGGAAGCAATCCAGCCAGCAAGACAATCGTCAGAACAATAAAGAAGAGTTTACGATAAGAAATTGGTGTCATTTTATTTTCCAAATACGATGTGGATGTTGTCATTCATCCACATCGTTGACTTATCGCCACGCCTCAGCCCAAATCGGCAAGCATTTGCTGGTACTGCTCGCGAGTGATCTCGCCGCGCGCATAACGCGCTTGAATGATTTCACGCGGCGATTGGTTTCCGGCGGATTGATGTGGACCGCTCGAAAAGCGATTGACAGCCCAAACAATCAACATCACGATTCCAACAAGAATCGCAAAGTTGAAGATCATGCCAATCCAGCCGAAGCCCCACATTCCATAGTAACCCATCATAGTTATTTCTCCTTTCTGTCTTTAAGATATACTCGTATCTTATCAAGCGATAATAAAGCTCCGCTTAAACTACTGCAAAGATTTGGTAAAGAAAAAATGCAGTCATGGAGACATATCGCATTTTTTACACTGTGTTGTGAGACAAATTTACGTTGAATTGCTCGTCCAGCAAAGGAAAGAGCCACCAGACCAAGCCAAAGCTGAACAAGAAGCCAGTAATCCAGCGCGTCCATGAGTTGAACGAGCCCAGCGCGTCGCCCGCATAAAAAGACGGCGCTAAAGCATGGTTCGTAAGAACCGCCAACCAGTCATTGGTATAACGGAAGCCTGCCGCCAGTCCGCTGAAATCGCTGATGAGATGGGTAATACCATCCAATGCCATTGGCATTCCCAAAAGGATGAAAAACCAAATCCAAACGCTTTTTGCGCGCCGCGGCAGTACACCCCACACGAGACCTGCCAGCCAGATTCCGCCATACAACGAAATCATTCGGTCCGACCAGGCAACCTTCCATCCCATTTGCGAGTTGCCAATAAACTGCCGAAGAATAAGTGGATTGTTGGTGTTTTGCCAGGCGGATTGAATTTCCGTCAACGAATACATCGGCTTCGCGCCAAAGAGGAACAATGATCGTTCTGGTAACTGATGACAGAGAAAACTATAGACCAGATAGATTGCCTTACCAAGTTCTTGTTGATTCCAGTGCATCAATATTGGGGCAAGAAACGGCATCGCGGCAAAGACGCCATACACGGTAAGAAACAGAATTAACCATTTTCTGGTCACAGTGAATTTCATAAGAGCACGATCAATCCCGCACCCCGCCAAGCGGCGACCCGCAGTAAGCGCAGGCGCTCCAGGATGGATCAGCTTTTTGTCCGCAGGCTGAACATTCTGCCGCTGTACGCCTAAAAATCAGCCTGTACCACCACGACCCAAGACACCAGAGCGTAGTGGTGAGGATTGTGCTCCCTACGACAACCATTCCTCCCAAGATAAATCCCAGAATTGATTGCTTATAATAGAAGGATAAGGCTGAACCCGCCAACAAAACAGTGGAAAGAATGTAGGAAAATTGTCGCGGCTTTGGCGTAGGTGGCAGCGGTGGCGCATGGAATAAATGGCGAACGCCGAGGTTATAAACCAGATCAATAAGCATGCCATTAGGTAGCAGCGCCCCGCTAAAGGCAACAAGCGCCATTGACCCAAGCCATACGGACGACTGTAAAGCCAATCCGATCACAATCAAGATGGTTCCTGCTGCGGGCGTAAACCGAAGTGGCAACGCATAGCAGGATTTAGCCTCATCATCAAGTTTTCCAAATCCCTGCTCATTTAGGTTTTTTTTCGTAAACGCGCTAAGTCTTGCCATTTCAAAATCTTCTTTCTGTTATATTTTTACTTTACGCAACCGCAAACTATTCGTCACAACAAACACACTGCTGAACGCCATCGCGCCCGCGGCGAGCATCGGATTCAAATACCCAAGCGCGGCGGCAGGAATCAATACCACGTTATAGAAAAACGCCCAGAACAAATTTTGTTTGATGGTTGAAAGAGTCTTGCGCGAAAGATTGATTGCGCGCGCAACGCCGCGCAAATCGCCGCTCATTAACGTCACAGGCGCGGCAGCCATCGCCACATCTGTACCCGTGCCGATCGCGAGACCCACATCCGCTTGCGCGAGCGCAGGCGCGTCGTTCACGCCATCGCCAACCATGGCAACAACATTGACCATGGACGATTGACCGTTGACCGTTTGAAGTTTCTTAACTTCGGCGGATTTTCCCTCCGGCAAAACTTCGGCGAGAACAGTATCAACCCCAACTTGCTTTGCAATCGCGTCGGCGGTTTTTTGGTTATCGCCGGTAATCATCGCGACCTTCAAACCCATGCGATGCAAATCCGCAATCGCTTCCTTCGAACTATCCTTGATCGTATCCGCCACCGCGATAATTCCCGCGGCTTGATTATCAATCGCAACAAGCATCGCCGTTTTTGCTTCAGATTGAAGACGCGACACTTCGGATTCGAGATTCCCTAACTGGATTCCGCGCGCCTCGAACATTCTCTTGTTTCCGACTATAACGCTTCTTCCCTCGACCTCAGCCTGAACGCCATGCCCAGGCTCTGCTTTAAAACCGGTGGGTTCCACTAAAATCAATCCGCGAGTGGTCGCCTCTGCCCAAATGGATTCACCAAGCGGATGTTCACTCCCCTTTTCAACAGACGCGGCGAGGCGGAGGAGTTCATCATTCGTAATATGTAATTCGTAATTCGTAATAACGTCTGTTACCGCGGGTTGACCCTTTGTAATCGTCCCGGTTTTATCCAGAACAACCACAGTGACTCTGCCAGCGCGTTCCAACGCCTCGCTGGTGCGGAACAGAATTCCGGCTTCCGCGCCTTTGCCAGTACCAACCATAATCGCAGTTGGAGTTGCAAGTCCCATTGCGCACGGGCAGGCGATCACCAGCACCGCGACCATATTAATTAAGGCTATGGTAAATTGGGAATCAGTAAATTGGTAATTGGGGAATATGAACGGGACAAAGAAATACCATCCCGCGAAAGTGAGAGCGGCAATCGCGATCACAATAGGTACAAAAATAGCCGAGACTTGATCCGCAAGTTTTTGGATCGGCGCCTTGCTTCCTTGCGCGTCTTCCACGAGCTTGATGATCTGCGCCAGCGCGGTTTCCTTGCCGACCTTGGTCGCCTCAAATTTGAGCAAGCCAAGTTTGTTGAGCGTCGCGCCGATGACCGGGTCGCCGGGCTTCTTCTCAACGGGAAGCGATTCACCCGTCAGCATGGATTCGTCAACAGCGCTTCGTCCTTCCACCACGACGCCATCCACAGGAATCTTCTCGCCGGGTTTAACGAGAACGATGTCGCCGACGCGCACGTCATCCACCGGCACTTCAACTTCAAGTCCCGCGCGAACGACGCGGGCGGTCTTTGCCCGCAATCCCATCATTTTCTTAATCGCTTCGGATGTACGTCCTTTTGCGCGCGCTTCCAAAAATTTTCCGAGTTTGATGAGCGTGATGATGACTGCCGCGGTCTCATAATAAACATGTCCCATCAGCAAACCAAAGGTGATTGGAAGCGAATAAAAGAACGCGGCAGATGAACCCATCACGATCAACACATCCATATTCGCAGATTTGTTGCGAAGCGCCTTGTACGCGCCGACATAATATTGCCAGCCAACATAGAACTGAACGGGAAGCGCGAGCGCCAGCATCAGCCAATTTGTCCACGGCGCGGGCGTGGTATTCATACCCATTGACGCCGTTTCATAAAATGCGGCAGGCAGAAGACTGAAATCACGCGCCATTGCAAATAGGAATAATGGCACAGTGAAAATCAAGCCGATGATAAGCAAACGGCGCTGTTCGTTGATCTCATGCTCGCGCGCCATTGCCTCCGCGTCTTCGGCTTCGCCGCCGAGTTCCATCGCCTCAAATCCAGCGGACGCGACCGCGCGGCGCAATTCCGCCTGCGAGATGATCGTTGGCACATATTTCACGCGCGCTTTTTCGGTGGTGAAAGTCACTTGCGCTTCCAACACGCCTTCAAGTTTTGCGAGAGCCTTTTCCAAGCGCGCCGCGTCGGCGCTATCGGATAAACGCTTGATAATGAGGTCCGCTTCGCCGGTGGCAACGCCATATCCCGCGCGGTTAACGCGCGCAATCACATCGCTAAGACCGAGCTTGGCGGCGTCAAAATCAACCGTTGCGCGCTCAGACGAAAGGTTTACCACCGCGCTTTGCACACCATCAAGTTTCTTGAGATTACGTTCGACCGTTGCGACACAGTTGGCGCAGGTCATACCGGTAATGGGTAAAGTTAATTGTTTTGTATCGCTCATGTTAAATTCCTATTGCAAACCTATTCTTCATTCTTTTTTAGCGGATCAGATTCTTCAAGAACATATTTCTCCGGGTCGCGTTCAAACATTAACTTGCACATAGCGGAGCAGAAATAATAGGTCTTGCCTTTATACGTGGTTTGAAGCGAGACGCTTTCATTCACATTCATTCCACAAACTACGTCTTTAGTCATATATCTCCTTACGTAATACGTATTCTGTAATCCGTAAAAACCTATAAAGCGATCAAGCCTTCAACGGGATAATCAATCTCAGCCAGTAAAGCCTTGATCTTCTCTTCGCTTGCGGGCGCGTCAAACGTGACGACAACCTTCTTGGTGTCTATTTCCGCTTTCACAGATTTAACACCCTGCAATTCACTCAACTCTGTTTCAATCGTATGAGTGCAATGTCCGCAAGAAATCGCGGGGACGGAATAAGTTACTGTGGTCATATTTTTTCTCCTTTTGGTTATATATGTATTTCGCGCTGACGGTTCGCCTTTCGCTCACCGAGTCGAGGCGCATTAAGTATTATCCTTCGACTTCGCTCAGGACGTAAATCAAACTTTATTTGCCATCTCAAACACTTCGCTAATTTCATTCAATACGCGCTCACGTTCCTTTTTGTCATTCCCCTGAATGGCGGTGATGACGCATGAATTCAAGTGGTCTTCAAGGATCTTCGCGCTGACTTTATTCAACGCGGCTTCAATCGCCTGTATCTGACGGATAACGTCAATACAGTACGCGTCATCCTCCACCATGCGGATGACTCCGCGCAAATGACCTTCAACGGTTTTCAATCTGCGGATCGTGTTATTGCTTTCCATGCTGGCCTCTGCTCTTTCAGACAAGGTATTTCATCTCTCTCTTACCCCCCCCCAGGGGGGATGGGATACCTGAAATATAAAGCAGCCGCCAATAATTGTCAAGGAAAAAATGTGATTTGGTTAAGATATAAAATCGGTTCACGAAAATTACATCAAAGGATTTATAGCGGATTATTGTTTTTCAAAACGCAATGGAGGATGATCTGAAACTTATTTTGAAAAATGGCGTGGCTCGTCGGCAAATATCGGTACATGGGGATTGGGTGTACAATAAAATAAAAATCGTGTTGTCAAAAATGGAGGAACCATGTCAACTAAAACCGCTATTCTTTTACTCATTGCCATCATGCTAACTGCTTGTGCGCCTACAACACCAACTGTTACGCAAACCCCCTCTTTAACTCCTTTCCCATCACTTACCCCAACACCTACAGTCACTTTTACACCAAGTCCAACTCCCACTCAAATACCCGCCGTGCTTCAAGGGACATCTATACCTAATGGTAAATTAATATCACCAGAAAATGCAGATCAAATGATCGAACTGGCGCGCTGGGGAAAGGGAGTAATAACCGATTTGGCTTATTCGCCGGACGGAAAACTATTAGCAGTTGCATCATCTATCGGGATATCTTTATACGACGCAACTACCTTTGAGCAGATTGTATTCATTGACGCCGGACAAGGGGTTTGGAGTATTGCCTTTTCACCTGGCGGAATGATTTTGGCATCAGGCTTATACAATGGCACAGTGAAAATATGGCAAGTTTCCGATTGGTCTTTATTAAATTCTTTTGATTTGCCATTTGTAAACGATGTGGTTACTTTTTCGCCTGATGGAAATACTTTTGCAGTTGCTTCAGGCGATGGAAAAGTAGCCATCATACCTGTCAAAATTATCACTACAAATGTGACAGCAAAAGATATAAAGATCAACACTTTTTCCAAAAGGATTATGAGCATAAAATTCTCGCCAGATGGAAAATACTTGGCAATAGGTAAGTCTGACAACTTTATAGAACTCATACAGGCCGTTGATGGAACTCTTGTCAAGAGCTTGGACTTTCATCCTTGGCGTTATGATGTTTCTCAAATTATGAGTATAGCATTCTCACCTGATGGAAAGTATCTGGTAGCTGGTCACCAGGAAGGTACCGCCAAAATTTGGGGAATTGATGATGGAAAAATCTTACATGTTATGGGAGCGCAAGATGAGGTTACGCAACAATATATTATGGGAAATGTATGGAGTGTCGATTTTTCTTCTGATGGAAAAAGAATTGCTACTGGTTCAGAGGATGGAATAGTAAGATTATGGGGTACCGATGGCGGGCAAATACACGCACTAAAAGGACACAAAGCCAAAGTAGTAAAGGTGGTTTTTTCACCCGATGAGAAAACATTGGCATCCGCGTCCGAAGATGGCGTTGTAAAATTTTGGGAAGTCGCAAACGGAGGTTTAGTCCATACATTGGAAGGTCATACTTCTTTGATACAGTCTGTAGCTTATTCACCTAATAACCAATATATTGCTCTTGGGATGGACAACTCAACAATTCAGTTATGGAAATATGAAGATGGGGGTTATCTTAAGACATTGGAAGGGCATAAAGGATCTGTATTTGGTTTGGCTTTTTCACCAGATGATAAAACCTTAGCATCCGGTTCTATGGATGGAACGGTAAGAATTTGGACAATAGAAGACGGAGAATTGCTAAGCCAACCTGGTCAGAACGCGTCATATTTGTCTGGCGTTTCGGGCGTAGCATTTTCGCCCGACGGAACTATATTGGCATGGGGAGAGCGTAGCAACCTGCAAAATGCTGTAATTCTATGGAAACAGGGTCAAGGCATTGTACGCTTGGAAGGACATAAAGCTTGGGTGAATGATGTTGCTTTCTCTCCAGATGGTCAAACTTTAATTTCTGGATCAAGCGATGGGACAGTAAAGTTATGGCAAATTTATGGCAATAAATTTTTACAAACCTTTGAAGCTGGAAACTTTGTATTGTCTGTAGCATTTTCCCCAGATGGACAGGTTGTTGCAGCAAGTTCAGGCAAGGGCATAATAAAGCTATGGCAAGTATCAGATGGCAGCCTGCTGTCTACATTGACCAATGACGATAAATATGTTTATGACATTGCCTTTTCTTCTGACGGAAAGATTCTAGCAGGCGCCTCCACCACAACTGTAAAACTATGGAAAGTCTCAGATGGTTCGTCTTTAATGATTCTGAAAGGACATAGCGACGGTGTATATAGCATAGCTTTTTCGCCTAATGGACAATACTTAGCATCAGGATCGTATGATGGCACAATTAGAATTTGGGGAATAAGGTAATCAAGATGAAGAAAACAACGCATCTTTTCTGGACCCTAAGCCCTTCGATCCTACTCAGGGCAAGCCTGTTCGTCGTTTTATTGGTATCTGCCTGCGCCTCCAAGACCCCAGACCCAAACCAACAGATCCGCGCGGCGGTCGCGTCCACGCTTGCCGCTATCCCCACCACCGCGCCTTTCACGCCGCCTACGCCTTATCCGAAATCCACGCCCGTTAGTCTGATCGGGTTATTCTGTGAATATCAATTTTGCATCGGGCATCCGTCTGAAATCGCCTATTATGATGTACTTGCCCAGCGGGATCCTCGTACGCCAAGCAATTATAGTCAAGGCATCATTGCCGCTTACAATGCAAACTTATTCATTCGAATCATGTGGCAATTTTCCCCCGACACCAAAGACCCGCAATTTCTACTGGACCTCATTCTTGAATCAGACGTCCGCGCCGGCAACATGGACGCAAAACTGATCCGCAATATGAATGTGTTATACACGGCGATCACCACAATCGCCACGCCCGTCCTGCCCTACGGAGGCGCCGCGGCATGGAATTGCGGTGACCGCGTCTTCGCGTGGAAAGCCTATACACCGCAAGCCGAATCCGTCCAGCCATTGTTTGACAATACCATCGCGCGCTTTACCTGCGGACAATAGAACTGGCCACCTTCAAATCAAAGGAGATGACATGGAATCAAAAAGCGAAGTCGCGCTTGCAAAATTTGGGGAAGGTTTTAGTTGCGCGCAGTCAGTGTTTTACTCTTTCTGCGGCGATCTCCAATTTGACAAGAACACTGCTCTAAAATTAGCTTGTGGATTTGGGGCTGGCATGGGTCGAAAAGGAGAAGTCTGCGGAGCGGTCTCCGGCGGAATCCTTGTCATTGGAATGAAATATGGCAGGGGCGAAAATGACGACCTGGCAGCCAAGGAACTGACGTACGCAAAGACCAGAAAATTCATGGATCAATTTGCCAAAAAACATGGAACCTGCATTTGCCGTCAATTGCTCAATGGCTGTGATTTGACAACAGAGGATGGTCAAAAACAGTTTAAGGAAAACGATTTATCGAATAAAGTATGCAAACCGTGTGTCAAAAGCGCAGTCGAGATACTTGAAAATATGTAGTGGTATTTCTTTCAGGGAAGATTGTAGCAGAAGAAAATAACAAAACTATTTCGAGAAATGAATATCCCTACATTGCTTTGCGCGGTTTATTTTCCTCGCTTAATGTAGTTTCCTCCCTGTTGTTCCCGAATTTGTCGAATAAACTGTTGAACAACATCAGGCGGATATGGAAAAGCGCCTGCAGTAACAAGATAGCCCGTTGTCCAAAAATCATTCGAAAGATTCTCCCGTCTAATGCGAGGAAAATTGGAAAATATTTGCAGGGATGTTTGCTGACGAATGATGCGCATAAAATAAATGGGCGGGGTTGTTGGAGGTACATGAATCCCCCATTCCAGATATTCGCGGTCGACAGTGAGAAAATCCAGACGCCAGCCAAAGGAAATACATATTTGTTGCATCCAATCGGGCAATTTACTTGCAAGATCCCCAACCAGATAGTGTGCCCCAAATCTTGGGATAATCAGACATGTGTAGCTAATATCATATGGATCCGATGTTACAGGCTCAAATACAGCATAATCATCGATGGACGAATCAATAAATACATCTACTGGCTCATTTTTCTTCATTTGAACAATGGAAGATTACATGGAGACCTTTTGATCTAATGGCATAGTAGATTCGTTGTCGCTGAAACCGATATCCAGCGAGGGTTGAGATGGCGGGCGATGATGTTACATTGGCAATTATTCATATTCAGGTTAACTGAAGTTGCCTAACAGAAAGACCGGCGGTGTGAAAAAAGCCGATGAGCAAATCTGGTTGACGACGCAAACGAGCAAAGCCGCCAGTTACCCGGAGAATTAAGCCGGCGAAACTCCTGAATCGAGCCAGCTCTTCTCTCCAATTAAGCCGCTCAACGGACGAATCAAGCCGCTTGACTCACATGATTAAGCCGCTCAATGGAGTGAATCAAGCGGCTTAATCGCGGAATTAAGCCGCTCGATTCCGCCAAATAGCTGGCTTAATCCGGTATCAGGTCGTCGGGGTGGGCGGCGTTCCACAAGGCGACGATCTCCGCCTCGGTCTTGCCGATGTTATCGGCGTTGCGCCACCTGCCGCGGAATTCGACATTGATGAGTTTTTGCATGTCGGGGTTCACGCGCACGTCAATTTCCACCGTGCCGTCCTTTTTGCCCGTCGGCTTGAAGTGCGTACCGTTGGGCAGCTGTACGATGCGCCCCGCCTTGAGAGCCTGCTCCATGACCTTGTCGAGGAAAGACAGCACCGCCAGCACCGAGCTCATACTTTCGTTTGAGCCTACCGTGACCTGCTCAACTAACTCCTTATCGGTCAGCGGTGTGGCTGGCTCCAATCGGGGTCCGAACTCTGTCCATGCTTGAATTTTCTTTGCCATTGTGAAATTCTCCTGTTGCACTGTATGATTTTACAAGTAGCTTGCTACAAAACTTCCCAAAATATCCGGGCACGCTTTAACTTCATCCGCCATCCATTCCAGAGCCCACAGCCGCCCAGGAAGTTAAAGCGCACCCTATCCCCTTCGCCCCTCGACCCCCATAATAAGAATAAAATATGCTGTGCATATAATATGCGGATTGTCCCCTGCTTGCAATAGGCAGGCATACCATTAGAATAGACATTTGTACTGATTTTAGGAAAAACGCTTGAAGTTAAGCTTGTTTTCTGCTACTCTTGGGAAAAGCAACGAAGGGATAGGCAGCATGACCAGAAAAATACGAGTAACGATCCTGGACGACCACCAGACTATTTTGGACGGCTATCGTTTCCGCCTCGACAATAACCCCCGGGTGGAAGTGGCGGCAACAATCAGCTATGGGGAAGAACTGCAGAAAACATTGGAAAAATTTCCCACCGATGTACTCCTGCTTGATGTGAGCGTTCCGACCGCGGAAGACAATCCCAGCCCTTATCCAATCCTGCACGTAATCCCGGAACTGCTCCAGAAATATTCCGACCTGACGATTCTTGTCATCAGCATGCACACCGAGCGAAGCTTGATCCGCGCGGTAATGGAAGCGGGAGTCAGCGGGTACATCATCAAGGACGATCAAGCCGCCCTCCGCGATCTGGAGAATGTGGTGGCTTCGGTCTTTAGTGGGGGCATTTACCTGAGCAGGCAGGCAAACGATGCCCTTCTGCGAAACAGCCCGGTGACAGGCGAACTGCCATTGGGAAAACGACAATTGGAAGCGCTTTCCCTGTGCCTTTCCTACCCTGACGATTCGACAGCGGAACTGGCGAAAAAAATGGGCATCTCCAATTCAACCGCTCGTAACCTGCTTTCGGGGGCATATCTCAAACTTGGTGTGCATAACCTCACTACCGCCATCGCCAAGGCGCGCCAACTGGGATTGATCTCCCCCGAACCCCCACCATTCCGTCTCCCAGAAAATAACTAGTCCATCTTGCTCAAAACGCCCCGCAGGTTCGCCACAGGCAAACAGCCTTGAATAGACCTCTTGCATAAGTAAATTGTTGTAACCCACGAAGTCACCAAGACACTAAGCCACTAAGTTTTTCCCTTTGAGTCTTCGAGACTTCGAGTCTTTGTGGCAAAAAAACGGACTTCTGCAAGAGATCAAATATGAGAAACCTGCGGGACGGTGTATAAAAATCACGCTTCGCATGATTCCAATAGCCTTTGCACGGGAGCGATAACTTCATCCAGCAGGGATGCAATCGCATCGCGTCGTACAAGCGAAATGGCATTCAAAATCCCCTGCGCTTTCTCGTGTCTTCGGATTAATTGATCCACACAATAACTGACTGCCCCACAGCGGATCAAAATCTCCTGCGCCTCCTGCAAAGCCCCTTCATCAGAAATATTTTTGTGCAACTCCATAAAGCGCGCTCGATCGGGATGGTCCACCAATTGGGCAAAAAGGATGGGCAATGGCGAGCGTCCCTGGCTCCAATCCGGATTGGCAGGGGTTTCCATCGTGTCATGCATGTCATCATGGACCTGGATCATTTCCCCATACAAGCAACCTAATTCCTTCAAGCGTTCAGCGGCGTCAAGCGACCCACCGCCAGCCAGCGCCCCCGCCTGCAAAGCCGCGCCGAAGAAAGGCGAACTCTTGGTCTGTGTAGTTCGCCAATAGGCAGCCTCGTCTGCAGGCGATTGCACATCCAGAAACTGCCCAAAGGCTGTGGAAAGAAACATTTCGTTGAAACTGGTTAATGCAGCCAGCCTGGCAGACGGTTCTTTCACACACTGGGCAAGCGCCTGCAATGCCGCGGCTTGGAATGCGCAAGCCATGTTGGAAGACGCGGGCATACCGATGCGACGGTATTCGCCGCGCGGGTCGTCATCCAGCATATCATCCACCAGCAGGATACTGATGTGAGCGCAGGCTATGGCAAGCACAGCGGGAACAGCCTGTTCCTGTGACCCACCCACCGCTTCGCAAGCGCGGACGGGCATGAGCCAATGGTCAGGTTTTCTGGACGCGGCATGTCGAAACATATTTTGAGCTTCCTGCCATTCACCTATGTGAGGTATCATCGGGAAAAAATTGACGATTTGATCAAACATATCCATATTCATCTCCTGCAGCCTAGCCGGAATTTCTCTCGGCTAGGCATAGATCATTGAGCGCTTACTGAGGAGCAGAAACTGTTTCCGCGTTGCCCCAAAGAAGCCACGTCAAATCCTGCGTGGCGTCCAGAATCTGGGTGCGGTTGATGCGGGTCAGTGATGCCAACGAACGCTGGTGGGCAGTGGGCGTTTTGGCTGTGAACAACTGTTTGTAGAAATCTTGCATATTCATAAAGTATCTCCTTTTGATGGGTCGAAATTGAACAACAAGACGGGAAAATGTTTGAACGGCTTTGTTTTACGCTATAATCACATCACCTCCTTTACCAAACATACCACAAAACCAAAAAACAACCACCATGCAAAAAATCACCCCCCGAAACTGGCATTCAACCGACATGCTGATCTCGTTTATCGTCCTTGGCTTTTTGCTATGGTTTACGTACGGGCTTCTTTTCAAGGCTCCTTATTCGGGCTTTTATTTCAACACGGCAGATGGGACAATCCTGCAGATCTATAAAAGTGAAAGCCCTGTTGCCGACCTCAGAGTGAACGACATCATTGAACGCATTGGCTCGGTCACATGGAAAGATTACTATGAGCACAGGTATCAGTCCTTTTTCGGGAATGTCCAACCGGGTCAGACGATTAAGATCGTAGTCCGACGGGGCGGGGAGATTATTACCATCCCCTGGGTCTACACGGGCTTCAATCTGGCTGAATTTCAGGATCGTTTTTTCAATATATGGTGGCTGGCATATATATTCTGGGTCTTTGGCATGTCCACCCAGCTTTTCATGCGACCAAAGGATACTCAATGGCGTTTATTGGTAGCCGCCAATTATCTGACAGGGGTCTTTATTGTTCTTGGTAGTATCTCTGCCTGGCATATGTGGGGAAGTTCGGCGCTTTTGGGCGCCGTTGCCTGGTTGATCCTGCCGGTCTACATCCATTTCCATTGGATCTTCCCTGCGTCCCTGCGAAACATTCCACAATGGGGATGGATCATTTTCTACATTGCCTGCTTTGGCTTCGCCGCGGGAGAACTCTTCCTGCCAGTCCCAAGAACCTTGTTTTATTTGGCGCTGATCTTCGCGCTTGGCGGTAGTATCCTCCTGCTGGGTTTCCATTTTCTCCTCCAGCCGGGTAATCGCCGCGAGGTGAGGCTATTGGCTATTATCTCCCTGTTCGCCCTGATTCCAATCATCGTTGTCAGCTTTGCCGGAGCCAACGGTCAAATGCCGCAAAGCGCTCCGCTTTCCCTTCTATCGCTGTTGATTCTGCCGGCGGCATATTTTTATGCCGTGTACCAGCGCCGCCTGGGAGGACTGGAACTACGCGCGAACCGCCTGGTGTCCATTTATTTCTTTCTTACCTTGCTTGGAACTATGTTACTTCTCATCGTAGGATATTCGGGGCTTGTCGATATTTCCAGGGAAGCGATGGCATTTGCCAGCGTACCAATCGCCCTGCTCGCCGCTTTTATGAGCATCCTGGTCTTTCCCTCCTTTGAGGCATTTATTGAACAACGCCTGCTTGGCATCAAACTACCTGCCCGGAATATGGTGGAGAACTTCTCCGCCCGCATCATTGCCAGCGCTACCTTGCCCAGCTTACTGAAGTTGCTCGAAGAGGAAGTCTTTCCCAGCCTGCTCGTACGGCAATATGCCTTTGTGCAGATCGCAGACGCCGCGAAGATCATGCTCTCAAATAACGTGACCCATGATCAGGTCAAGGAAGAAGCAGTGATGAAACTGCTCGCCTCATCCATGACGGGTCGCCCGCTCCCGTTATCTGAACAGGATCAACTTCTCGGCTGGGTCCGTCTCATCCTGCCTCTGCAATTGGGCTCGGACTTGATTGGCGTCTGGTTGTTGGGCCGCCGCGACCCCGACGATCTGTATCCGCAGGCGGAACTCCCAATCCTGCAGTCGCTTGCCAACCAGACCGCGATTGCCCTGAGCAACATCCTCCAAACCGAACGCCTGCGCAAGATGTATGAAGATGATATTGAACAGAACGAGAAAAGCCGCCATCAGCTTGCATTGGATCTTCACGACAGTGTTTTGAACCAACTTGCCATCCTGCGCTTGAGCGTTGACGACACACATGTTTCCCAAAATTTTCAAGGAGCTTATAATGAGGTGACCAGCCGCCTGCGCGAGATTGTCACCGAACTGCGCCCGCCCATGCTAAGTTACGGCTTGAAGTTTGCCATCGAAGAATTGGCAGACAACCTGATGGAACGCAGCAAGGATATCGTGAACATAGCGACCGACCTGCAAACCGAGGGCGAAATCCGATACGCGGAAAACATCGAACAACATCTCTTCCGCATCGTGCAGGAGTCCTGCGAAAATGCTCTGCGCCATGGTCGTGCCGCGCAGATCAAGGTCTCGGCAAAACTAACGCCGGAGCGCGTCTGGCTGTCCATTGAAGATAACGGCATCGGATTTGAAACAGGCGGGCGGATGCTGGATAATCTGCTCGCCAATAAGCAATTCGGCCTGGCGGGCATGGTGGAGCGCGCCATGTTCATCGGCGCGGAAGTGGAAATCAATTCATTTCCCAAGACTGGCACACATATCCAAATCACATGGGTCGAAAAGGAGAAGTCTGCGGAGCAGTCTCCGGCGGAATCCTTATCATTGGAATGAAATATGGAAGATGCGAAAATGACGATCAGGCAGCCAAGGAACTGACATACGCAAAAACCAGGGAATTCATGGATCTATTTGCCGGGAAACACGGCGCCCGTATTTGTCGTCAATTGCTGAATGGCTGTGAGCTGACAACAGAAGAAGGTCAAAAACAATTCAAGGAAAATGATCTATCAAATAAGATATGCAGACCGTGTATTCAAAGCGCAATCGAGATACTTGAAAATATTGCGTTACGATATTAAATCCAAAAGCAATTCAAGAAGTCGTTATCGTCGCGAAAGTTGATGCAGAAGATACAGATGAACGCCAGCAAGTAATTGACGCCCATGCCTGCATATCGCCAAAAATTCGGCGATCAGCCTGCGTTACCCGTATATTGTTGGACCCAAATGGATCATCAAAACCTCCAGCGGAAAAACCGTCCGCTCGGCCAACGCGATCTCGCCTTATGAATTATGGCGAAACTGTCCAGCCGCTTTGCTCAAAATAATAACGCAGGAATGTGGCGCGCTCAACTGGATCCATTGGGCGCGGACGGGAATAATCCATAAGCATGAAAGTCTGGATCTCAGCGCTGATGTAATGTCCGTTGTATAACACATGGCTGTCTACGAATTCCCGGCGAATATTATCGAAGCCATGCGTATCACCCATCTGGTCAAAGAACAGGTTGCCCAACCCATAGTGGATGAATGCACCGTTATAGAATTCCATGACTTGCGCGAAGTGCGCCTGCGAACCACTTACGATATTTGCACCTGCATCAGCCTGTCGGCGAAACTTTTCCATTTGGATCGGAGGCGCTTTCGGGGTTGTGTATTCTTCAAATTGGAAGGTTGCGATCACAATAACGCCCTGGGCGCGTAATTTTTGGATCTGTTCGCGCATATAGTCGTAATCGCAGGGCGTGCCGCCAGGCATGGTTTCACTGGCAGTGGCATAAGCGTCCTTCGCGTCACAGCCAATAAAAGCGATTTTGTTTCCATTATGTTCCATCAGCAAAGGCTTGCGCGCCTCTTCAATATTTGCGCCGCCGCCATAATATGGAATTCCCGCGTCTTTGTAGATCTGCAGCGTTTCGAGCATGGCCCGCTCGCCATAATCGGCAAAATGATCGCCGGTCAGTTCCACCACATCAGCGCCAATATCTTTCAGCAATTCCATGTATTTCACTCGACTGCAAAAGATCAGCTCTTTCTGTTTGGGGTCGGGCACATCGCAAAGCGAGTAGAAAGGCGCTTCGTTGTTGATGTGTAGAATATCAGGCGCCCGCAAAATATCACGAATATCTTCATCCGGGTATGTAAGTCCCTTTCGCTCCATTTTAGCGGCCGTGGCACGCACTAGGGCGGTTACACCCGTCAGCATGACTATGGTCATTTTGGACGAGTCGCGGTTGGTGGCTGGCAAGGCAAAAGATGAGTTATTGAGTTCAAAGCCCAGAACGAGTGGATAGGCGCTCTGATTGAAATCCTTATGAACAGGTGAGTTGCCATCCACGCTCAACACTTTCAAACGCGGTTCAAGATCTTCAAATGGGACAATAGCCCACGATGGAGTTGCAGCCCAAATTGTATCCACCAAGCCGTCTTCTGGCGCGGTCGTTACCACCCCGGGGGCTGGTTCACCCCATGCAGCGGAAAACGCAGCAAAGGTGGATTCCGTCATCCATAACGGCGCGCCAGCAAAAGGTCCCGCGCTGAGGCCGTGCCAAAAGTCGGACAAATCGCTGGCAGAGATGTCATCCGTTACCGTTGGAAAAGGCGCAACCAGGGCATAGATCCAAATCGAATCTGGTTCCGCGGATTGGGCCAGGTCAAGTGTGATGGCAGCCGCGTACGGATCATCACTGAGCGGCATGTCCCAATTGGATGCTTCAGCGCGCAAAGCAGATGGGACCGCGGACGCGATGTAAAGCGTGAGGGGCGAAGCCTTAATTAATGCAGGAGCTGGCGTAGCGGGCGAAACACCCACTTGTGTGACAGGGACACACGCGGCTAGAAAAAGGATGAGTAGTAAGGCGGTACGTTTAGATGAACGCATGCCACAAGTGTATCAGAACAATATAACGACACAACATTGCCCAATAAAGCATCCAAGAAACAGAAATCTGCGGGGAATCGCCCAGTTTACTGGTATTGTCCTTATGTACTTAACACAAAAAAGGATGCTGCCTTTCATTTTTAGAAACCCAATTTCTTCGCCTCATTCCAAAAGACATCCATTTCTTCCAGCGTCATATCCGATAAATTGCGCCCCTGCTTCTTCGCGCCTTGCTCCACATGACCAAAGCGTTTCTTGAATTTCATATTTGTCCCACGCAGCGCGGACTCAGCGTCTACTTTTTTCCAACGCGCCAGATTCACAAGTACAAAGAACAGGTCGCCTAATTCATCCGTCACTTCTTCCATATTTTGCACTTGTTTAATTTCTTCGATCTCTTCGCGCACTTTATCCAGCACATCTTCGATTTCGCGCCAATCAAAGCCGACGCGCGCGGCGCGCGCTTGATATTCCTGCGCTTGAATTAAGGCAGGCAAAGCCACAGGGACGCCATCCAATAATCCTTTGCCTTCTTTCCTCCCTTCGGCGTTGCTCAGGGCAAGCTCGCTTCTTTCTTTTTCCTTCAACTTTTCCCAACTTTGCAAAACGCCGTTCACATCACCCACTTTTGCATCGCCAAATACATGCGGATGGCGGCGAACGATCTTGTCGTAAATACCTTTGATAACGTCTGTTAATAGGAATTCATCGAACTCACGCGCGATCTGCGCGTTCAAAATAATTTGCAGTAACAAATCGCCAAATTCCTCGCGCATTGATTCTGCGTCTCCGGAATCAATCGCGCTCAAAGTCTCATAGGATTCTTCCAACAAATGATTCCGCAAAGATGCATGTGTCTGTTCCTTGTCCCAGGGACAGCCGTCCGGCGCGCGCAAATGAGCGACGATTTCCGCAAAAGATTCAAGCGATGATCCTACCGCCAGCGCGGGGATGTAAATGCAGATTGCAGGCTGCAAGTTGAAAGTCGAAGGCATGCCCTGAGTTTGGTTGAAGGGTTGAAAGTCGCCAAGCCGCTCGACCTTTGACATTTGACCTTCGACAAGATACATCTGATGCTCGCGCGGATAAACCGCCAGCAAAACGTTTTTCACCTGCAAAGCCAGTTCACACGAATCGACTCCGGTCAACAACGCGGGCATGTCGGGCGGAAAGGGCGGTACATGCGCGGATGAAAGAGTCCGCGCTTCAAGCAGGATCAGTTTCGAGGGCGGGTCAAGACGAAGCGTCTCAAATGCAGATACGACAAGAATCAAGTCCATGGTATTCTCCAAATTAAAAACGTAATACGTAATCCATAAAATATACTTTACGGATTACGTATTACGCAATAGCCAGTAATGGAAAGACTAACGCTTTGTGTAAGTAGGAGCCTTGCGGGCTTTCTTGAGACCCGGTTTCTTGCGTTCTTTCACGCGAGCATCGCGAGTGAGCAGACCTTTTTTGCGAAGAGCTGACGTCCAATCGGCGTTGATGAGCAGGAGAGCGCGCGCCACACCCAAACGAACAGCATCGGTTTGACCAGCTACGCCGCCGCCGCTAACAATGACAGATATATCGTACTTTTTGCTATCCTGACCGGCGGCGTTGAACGGGCGCAGAATATCCTGCAAGTCGCCCAGGCGTGTAAAATACGCTTCAACTTCCTTTTCGTTCACCACGAACTTGCCCGAACCGTCCATTAAACGAACGCGCGCGGTGCTTTCCTTGCGACGGCCGATACCTTCATAATATTGAACAGACATAATCGCTTACCTTTCTATTCCAAAACTTCGGGGTGTTGCACTATGTGCGGATGTTCACCACCGGCATAGATCTTCAAATTCTTGATGACCGAGTGTCCCATGCGATTGTGCGGCAACATGCCCCAGACTGCCCCGCGCAAAGCGCGATCAGGATGCTCATTTAATAGGTCGCGCAATGAAACGCTCTTCAACCCACCAGGATAACCCGAATGACTGTTGTATATCTTGGAGGTCATCTTGGAGTTGGTGCGCGTACCGGTGACGACCACCTTTTCGGCGTTGATCACCACTACATAGTCACCCAATTCCACGCCGGGCGTGAAGGTTGGCTTGTGTTTTCCAAGCAGAACATGCGCGATCTTAGTAGCCAGACGGCCCAGAGTTTGTCCGTTGGCGTCTACTATATACCATTTGCGCTGAATTTCAGCGGCTTTCGGATAGTAAGTCTTTTGCAGCACTTTCGTCTCTCCGTTTCATTTACTAATTCAATTCAATTGATTTATTATACGTTACTTCAACCAATGTCAATCCATGTGCGGGAGCCAGTCCTGCGGGAAGTTTCGCCTGCCCCAATAAAGCAAACTGGACTTCTTCGACTGAACATTTTCCCTGAGCTGTGACCACTTGGACAAATACCATTCTACGTACCATGCGATATAAAAACGCATCAGCCTGGACTTCGAACTGCCACTCGCCATCCAGCATTTTCCACGCTGATTCCATTACAGTCCGCACAGTACTGCCTTTTGGCGTGGTCGGGGAACCGAAGGCAGAAAAATCGTGAGCGCCTATAAACAGCTTCGAAACTTTGGCGAACGCCTCGTTATTTACTTCGGGCCAAGTCCGCCAAGCAAATCTTTCGCGCAACGGGTGGCGGACCGAGTCGCAGAATAACCTGTACACATAACGGCGCGATGCAGCGTCAAAGCGCGGGTGAAAATCTGCATGTGTTTCATGAATATCTCTTACAACGATATCCAGTGGAAGTCCGGCGTTAAGCGCTTTCTGTAATTGCTCAAGCTTGTGCGTCCAGTCCAAGTCAAATGCCGCGACCTGTCCGGTTGCATGAACGCCTGTGTCTGTTCGTCCAGCCAACATGACTGATCTCCCAGACCATCCCAATTTTTGCAGGGCTTTTTCCAATTCACCCTGCACTGTCCGCAATATGGGTCTCGATAAATTCGACCCATCGGATTTCGCCTGCCGCTGACTGCCCAAAAATTTAGAGCCGTCGTAAGCAAGAGTCAACTGGTAACGCGCCATAGCCATCAGCTTTTAATAATGAGCTTTGGCTGAATGCCATTGGTTTAATCTTCAACCAACTCCAATAAAACCATTTCCGCCGCGTCGCCCAATCGGGGTCCAAGTTTGAGTACGCGCGTATAGCCGCCATTACGGGTGGCAAAACGCGGAGCGATTTCATCGAATATACGCTTCGTCATTCTGTCATCGCCTAGTTTAGATGCGACCTGACGGCGCGCATTGACTTTATCGGCATCAGTGCCATTGGCGCTATTGCGGGCAATGGTAATCAGGCGCTCAGCATCGCCGCGGATCGCGGCGGCTTTTGCTTTCGTGGTTTGAATGCGCTCGTGCGTAAAAAATTGTTTGATCAGGTTGCGGCGCAGGGCAATTCTTGCTCCTGTTTTGCGACCCAATCTATAACCAGCTATACCGTGTCTCATTCGTTATTACTCCGAAGTTAATTCGTCTTTCATGAAGCCCTTTTCCTGCATCTTCTGGCGAAGTTCATCGAGACTCTTCTCACCAAAGTTGCGGATGGACATGACGGCTGTTTCGCCCTTCTCAAGCAGGTCGAGTACATCGCCTACTGTCGTGATACCTGTGCGTTTGAGTGAATTGAAAACACGCACTGAGAGGTCAAGGGCTTCGACGGGCGTCTCAGCTAACTCACTGCTCAAGCGGCTTCCAGAACCGCTGCTTTCGATGGCTATAGTCAGAGTCTCTTCATTGACACCGGCAATAAAACGCAAGTGTTCAATAAGCAGTTTGGCGGCAGAGCTAAGTGAACGCTCAGGCGAAATCGTTCCATCCGTCCAAATTTCAAGGACAAGCTTATCATAAGCTGTACTCTGACCCACGCGGGCTGAGGTCACTTCCCAGTTTACGCGCTTGACAGGGCTATAGATCGCGTCAACCGGTAATTCACCGATGGGCAAATGCCCAACGCGTTCGTTGGCGGGTGAATAACCGCGTCCGCGTTCAACTGTGAATTCAATATCCAATTTTGTCTTGGCGCCATCAACTGTAAAGAGGTAGAGATCAGGGTTAACAATCTCCACTTCCGCAGGCGTAATAATATCAGCCGCTGTGACAGTCCCTTCACCGCGCACTTCGAGTTGCATGCGGGTGCTGTTTACGCCGTCCAATTTAAGGCGCAGTTGCTTGACTTGCAACATTACTTGTATAACATCTTCGCGTACGCCGGGAATGTCGCTGAATTCATGCAAGACATCCGCAACGCGCATGGAAGATACGGCTGCTCCCTCCAGAGAAGAGAGTAAAACGCGGCGCAAGGCATTGCCCAGCGTCACACCGTAACCGCGTTCCAGCGGGCTTATTGTGAATTTACCGTAATTGCGAGCTTCTGCTTCACGCTCGATCTTCGGCATGACCATGTTCGTTATACCCGTCACGGTTCACCTCTCCCTTGTAAAAAAGGCGCGGGGTCGAAAAATCAGGTTGATATCCGACCAGACGCGCAAGTGGAAGACTAACGTCGAGAGTAGTATTCGACGATCAGCTGTTCGTCAAGGCTGCCATCAATTTCAGCGCGTTCCGGGAAGCGAGCCATGGCTCCGGACATTTTCTTCAAGTCACGGCTAAGCCATGACGGAGAATTACGCTTTTCGGCTATTTCGCCCATGTCTTTGAAATACGTCAGCTTAATTGAACTTTCGCGCACGCCGATCTCATCACCCTGCTTCAAGAGCATGGAGGGAACATCGGTGCGACGCCCGTTTACGGTGAAATGACCGTGCGTAACGAGCAGGCGGGCCTGAGCGCGGCTGGAAGCAAATCCGAGACGGAATACAACATTATCCAAACGGGCTTCAAGAATCTGAAGCAGGTTCAGACCTGTAAGACCATGACGGCCACGAGCCGTTTCATAGTAGCGTCGGAACTGACGTTCCAACACGCCATAAATACGGCGGGCCTTTTGCTTGGCGCGCAACTGACGAGCAAAGTCAGATACACGTCCAGTGCCCATGCCTTTGCCTTTTCTGCCGCCACGACCTGCGGTACGTCCATGCTGGCCGGGGGCATAGTCACGCTTTTCAAACGAGCACTTCGGGGTGAAACAACGCTCACCTTTTAAGTACAGTTTTTCGCTTTCGCGCCGGCAGAGTTTACAAACCGGACCAAATTTATTCGTCATATCTTAACAACCTCACCTAAAATTACACGCGGCGTTTCTTTGGAGGACGGCAACCGTTATGTGGAACGGGCGTAATGTCTGAAATAGAACGCACTTTCAAACCCATGGACTGGACAGCGCGAATGGCATTCTCGCGGCCAGGACCAGGACCTTTAACAAAAAGATCCACTTCCTGAATACCGAGTTGCTGGGCGGTTTTTAAAGCCTGTTCTGCGGCTAGGCGTGCGGCAAAAGGTGTGCTTTTACGAGAACCTTTGAAGCCAGCCGATCCAGCAGAACCCCAGGAAACTGTGTTGCCTTCAGTGTCGGTCACGGTTACGATCGTATTATTGAAGGTCGCAAATATATGCACCTGCCCAGCGGACAAGGTGCGCTTCCCTTTTTTAGCGCCCGTAGAACGGCGCGCGGCGCGTACAGTTTGAGCCATATTCTATAAACTCCTGTGCTACTTCTTGGTGGCACGGCGGCGACCGCGTCCAGCCACAGTCTTCTTGGTACCCTTGCGGGTACGGGAATTAGTCTTCGTGCGCTGTCCACGGACAGGCAGATTGCGGCGGTGGCGCAAACCACGATAAGAGCCGATTTCGATCAGGCGCTTAATATTTAACTGCACTTCACGGCGCAGATCGCCTTCCACCTTATAGTTCTTGGAAACATATTCGCGTATCGAGGATACTTCTGCTTCAGTCAAATCCTTGATACGTGTATCTGGACTGACTTTAGTGGCAGATAATATCGCGCGTGCGCGCGTTGGTCCAACACCAAAAAGATAGGTTAGTCCAACTTCAACCCGTTTATTGCGGGGCAGGTCAACACCTTCAATTCTCGCCATGGTCTGTTATCCCTGTCGTTGTTTGTGTTTTGGATTTTCGCAAATGATATAGATGCGGCCTTTGCGCCGAACGATCCGGCACTTGGCACAACGTTTGCGAATGGATGGTGAAACTTTCATGTACTGTCTCCTTGCTTACTTTCGTACGCCAAAGTTTTTTATTATACAGGCTGTTACTATTTCCGTCCAGTAAAATGGCATCTTTTTAGACATGTCATAGGGCAGTCAGGATGAGGGGCTCACCTTCGGTGACGGCAACAGAGTGTTCAAAATGCGCCGTCAGTGACTTGTCTTTGGAGATAACCGTCCACTGGTCTGATAAAGTGCGGGTTTCAGGTGTTCCGATCAGGACCATGGGTTCAATTGCGATGGTCATGCCTGGGCGAAGAAGCATACCGCTTCCTGCAGTCCCGTAGTTGGGTACTTGCGGTCCTTCGTGCATTTGTCTGCCAACTCCGTGGCTTGTGTACTCGCGTGTAACATGCAAACCACGACTTTCTACATATTGCTGTATCGCCGCTGAGATGTCGCCTGTGCGATTGCCAACGCGCATTTTATTGATCGCTTCGGCTAAAGCGCCTTCCGTTATTTCTAGCAGGCGTTTCGCCTTCGGAGAGATATTCCCTATTCCGGCAGTAAAAGCGGAGTCTGCTACAAAGCCTTCGTATACCGTTCCACAATCAATGGAGATAATATCTCCGGCGCGAAGTTTACGCTTTGGGTTGGGTATGCCATGTACCAGTTCTTCGTTTATGCTTGTACAGATCGAGCCCGGGAACGGCGGTTGACCATAGTTTTTGAACGGCGAGTAACATCCGTGTTGCTTCAGTATTTCCTCAGCAGCCGCGTTGAGGTCCGCTGTAGTAACATCGGGCTGTAACATAGATTTAAGCGCCGCCAGAATTTCGGCATTAATACGCCCGGCGTCGCGCATGATCTTTAACTCGTCGGGACTTTTGATATGTATCTGGCGTGCCCAATTCATAATGTTTTTTGTAGAGCGAAGAAGTAATCCGCTCCAACAATCCTGTTATTTCTTTAAAGCAGAGAGCAACAATTCCGTGACTTTTTCCACAGGTTGTGTGCCATCTATTTCAACTAGTTTTCCGCGCTGGCGATAGTAATCTACCAGGGGTGCGGTTTGTTCCAGATATACCTTAATGCGGCGCGTTACGGTTTCAATTTTGTCATCTTCGCGCTGGTATAGTTCGGAACCATCAATATCGCATTTGCCGGCTTCTTTTGGCGGATTGAATTTTTCGTGATAAACATGGCCGTTGGCACGGCAAGTCCAGCGTCCGCTTATGCGTTCGATCAATATAGATGCCGCCGCAGTGATGTATGGGACCTTATTCACTTGACCCTTGAACTCTGCCAGCATCTTTTCAAGCGCGTCTGCCTGGGCTGGGGTGCGGGGAAAGCCGTCTAAAATGGCGCCAGCTTCACAGTCTGGGCGAAAGATGCGGTCTTTTATCATGGCTATGGTTACATCGTCCGGCACAAGTTCGCCTTTATCTATAAAAGATTTGGCTAATATACCGAGGTTCGTCTGGTTTTTAATGTTCTCGCGGAATAAATCTCCAGAAGAAATGTGGGCAAGTTTTTTAGTCTCAGAAAGTATCTTTGCCTGTGTGCCTTTACCAACGCCAGGAGGTCCAAGTATAACGATGTAAAAAGGCATGCTGGCTCCTAGCGTACTAAGAGGGAATCCTGATAGCCGTGCATTTTTAACTCGGCGTCAATATTCATAAAAGTGTCACGTACGACGCCGACGACGATTAGCAAGCCAGAAGATGAAACCAGGAAGAAGCCAGAACTCTTTGATACTCCCGGCACAATCAAGCCAATAAGAAACGGCATGATCGCGATCAATCCAAGGAATACCGCGCCCGGCAGGGTTATTCGATTTTGTACGCGGCTTAGGTATTTTTGGGTTGGGGCTCCGGTGTGAACACCGGGGACATTCGCGCCAACACGCTTGAGATTGTCGCCGTAGTTTTGTTGTTCAAACATAACGGATGTATAGAAGAAAGTGAAGATGACAACCATGAGGAAGTACAATAACCAATACACCCAGTTATTTGTGCCTGTACCGCTAAATGTATTCTGAACGCCGGTAAAGAAGTTGCGAACGCCTATATTTTCAGACCTCATAAAATAACTGGCGATAATTGCCGGAAACTGTAATATCGCACTGGCAAAGATCAACGGGATCATGCCGGAGAGGTTTACCATCAAAGGCAACGTGCCTTTGACGGGCATGGACATACGACTGCCCATACGGCGGCCAGGATACATCACCGGCACATAACGGCGTCCCTGTTGGACATAGACGATGGCAAAAACCGTCAGAATAATGATGATAGTGGTAAAGATCAACATAAACACGCGAGTCTGTTGATCGGCAAGCAAGCGCGCCAGATTTGCCGGCATACGCGCCACGATACCTGCAAAGATAATTAACGACAGACCCTGACCGCGAATGCCATACTCAGAGATTAATTCTCCAAGCCAGATTGCAAACATCGTGCCTGCCGTCATCGCGAGTAAGACCGCAAGGGACGGAAGCCAGTGTGCTTGCGTGAAACCAAAATCAATGATCTTCGTCTGGGCGAGTGAATTGAAAATATTGATCTGACCTATAGCGGAAAGCGCAGCCATTGGCACAGCCAGATAATACGTCCACTTTTCCATCCAGCGGCGCCCTTCACGCGGATCTTCGGTCATGCGCGCTTGAAGCGCCGGTATGATGGGGATAAGCAATTGCAGAATGATCTGCGCGGTAATGTATGGATACACTCCCATTGAAAGGAGTGAGAAGTTTGAAACCGTACCGCCGGAAAGCAGGTCAAGGAAATCAAGGAAGTTGCCACTACCGCCCGCGCTCTGACGAAACGCGCCTAGAGCGGCAAAATCCACGCCCGGCACCGGAACATTGGCGGCGATGCGGTAGATAGCCAGTAAGATCAAAGTTATCAGCAATTTGCGGCGAATGTCTTCCGACTTCCAAAGATAACGCCAACCTGAAAAGGTTGTCTTCATAAGTATCCTTGTTTAGGGTTTAGGCAATCAACTCAACACTGCCGCCAGCCTTTTCGATCTTGGCTTTGGCGCCAGCGCTGACACGATGAGCACGCACTTTTAATGTGATCTGCACATCACCACGCGCAAGCACAACCACAGGGTTGCGCGGGTCGCGCAGGAGATGGGCTTTTTCAAGCGTTTCAGGATTCACATCCGCATCTGATTTAAAAGATTCAGAGATTTGATCCAGATTGACTTCGTTATATTCGACCTGGTTCGGGGGCGTAAAACCTTCGCCGCGCATGAAAGGCAAACGGCGATAGAAAGGCAGGTTGCCGCCTTGACGATACAGATGTCCGCCTTGACCGGAACGCGAGCCTTCGCCTTTCGTGCCGCGACCAGCCGTCTTACCTTGACCGGCTGAAATTCCACGCGCGATGCGCTTTCGGTCTTTCTTGGACCCGGGATTTGGGATTAGATCGTGTAATTTCATCTCGTCCTACTCTTCGACCTTGAGTAAATGAATTATCTTTTTGAGCATGCCGCGCAGGGCTGGTGTATCCTTATGCTCAACAGTTTCATGTAAACGATGCAGACCAAGCGCGCGTACCGTAGCTCTCTGATCTTTTTCAAAGCCGATCGCGCTGCGCACCCATGTTACACGCAGGGTTTTACCGGTAGATTCTTTCTTAGGCATGTTGCTTTCTCCGTTCCCAGAATGGCAACAGTTCTTCCACTTTCTTACCGCGTCGGGCGGCTTCAACTTGTGGAGAGCGCAAGTCGCCAAGCGCGCCGAAGGTTGCCATTACCACATTTAAGACGTTTGCGCTTCCCTGAGACTTAGTAAGGATATCGCGCACGCCAGCTACTTCAAGTACTGCACGGACACCGCCTGCGGCGATAACGCCTGTGCCAGGAGAAGCCGGTTTGATAAGCACCTTAGCGCCCGCTACTTTTCCAGTCGACTCATGCGGAATTGTAGTGCCAGCCAGATTAACTACATGCAAATTCTTACGCGCACGTTCTGATGCTTTACGCATGGCATCCGGAACTGCATTGGCTTTGCCAGTTCCCATACCAATCGTGCCCTTCTTATCGCCGACCACAACGGTCACGCGAAAGCGGAAACGGCGACCACCCTTAACGACTTTTGCAACACGGGCAATTTCAATTACCCGTTCCTCAAAGGCGTCCTGAGTTTCATACTCTTGTTCTGCTTTTTTCTTATATTCCGACATATCAAACTCCATTAGGGCCTAGAACTGCAGGCCGCCTTCACGCGCACCATCGGCAAGAGCCTTGACGCGACCAACATAGCGGAAGCCGCCGCGATCAAATACAACCGCAGATATTCCCTTGCTTTTGGCACGCTCTGCAACGGCTTGTCCAATTGACTTAGCCTGTTCAGATTTCTTCATGCCTTTCATTTTCTCACGCAATTCCTTATCTATCGTGGATGCGGAGATAAGCGTATGCCCTTCCATATCATCAATGATCTGGGCATAGATTCCCGAAAGGCTTTTAAAGACAGCCAGACGCGGGCGTTGAGTTGTGCCAAAAACATGCTTGCGAACGCGTAAGTGACGGCGCTTGCGGGCAATTGAACGATTATTGTTAGCCATAGCTTACTTGGCTCCTTTTCCGGCTTTGCCAGCTTTGCGGCGAACATGCTCACCCGCATAACGTATGCCCTTGCCATGATATGGCTCAGGCGGGCGCACATTACGGATATTTGCCGCGGTCTGACCGACCAATTCTTTATCGAAGCCCAATATCTTGATCTTACGGGTCTTCGTGTCAACTTCATAACTAATCCCAGCGGGCGGTTCCATCTTCACCGGGTGTGAATAACCAACATACAGGGCTAAAGTCTTGCCTTCCATTTCAGCGCGGTATCCCACGCCTTCCACTTCTAGCGCCACTTCAAAGCCCTTACTAACGCCGTGAATCATATTTGCAAGCACAGCGCGCGTAGTTCCATGCATGGCGCGTTCAGCGGGATGATCCGAACTACGGGTAATCACCAACTGATTGTTCTCCATCTTAATTTCAATAATGGGAGAGAATAAACGTTGGAGTTCGCCCTTCGGGCCCTTGACCCGAACGTTCAAACCGCTTAATTCAACCTGCACACCACCGGGAATTTCAACCGGCATACGACCAATGCGAGACATCTATCCTCCTACCATACTTTGCACAGGATCTCGCCGCCCACGCCCAACTGTCGAGCGCGCGCGCCGGTCATCACACCTTTTGGCGTGGAAAGAATTGCCACACCAATGCCCGAAAGCACCCAGGGGATGTCTGTTTTTTTGGTGTAAATACGACGGCCAGGCTTGCTTACACGCTCAAGGCCAGAAATTACAGGGCTGCGCTGGCGGCGTTCGCCAACATACTTGATCTTTATACGCAGAACCTTCTGAACTTCGCTCTCACCGTCAACAACTTCAAAGCCTTCGAGAAAGCCTTCATCCTTCAGGATTTTAGCGATCTCGATCTTCAACTTTGAACTCGGCATCGCAACCTGTGCATGGCTTGCCATCACAGCATTACGAATACGAGTCAACATATCAGCTATAGGATCATTGAAAGACATGATCTAACCTCCACCGGCTACCAAGATGACTTCATGACGCCGGGAATTTTGCCCGTCAACGCCAGTTCGCGGAAGCAAATACGGCACAAGCCGAATCGCCGAATATAACCACGCGGACGCCCGCAACGCTGACAGCGATTGCGCACCTGTACTGCGTGACGGCGGCGAAGTTCACGATATTGCATGCATTTCTTTGCCATAAATTAAGCTTCCTTCTTGCTGAACGGCATTCCGAGCAATTGCAGTAACGCACGGGCTTGCTCATCATTTTTTGCAGAGGTCACAATGGTGATCTCCATACCGCGCAGTTTATCAATTTTGTCATACTCGATCTCGGGAAAGACCAATTGATCCTTCAGACCGAGCGTGTAATTTCCACGTCCATCAAAAGCGTTCGCCGATACACCGCGGAAGTCGCGTACGCGCGGCAGAGCGATGTTCAACAAACGATCTATGAAAGACCACATGCGGTCACCGCGCAGGGTAACCTTGGTACCGATCAAACGGCCTTCGCGCAGCTTGAAGTTGGCAATGCTCACACGAGCCTTGGTCTGGATGGGTTTTTGTCCAGTAATGATGGTCAAGTCAGAGGTGGCGGCGTCAAGCGCCTTGGGATTATCCAACGCTTCGCCAACACCAATGTTAACCACAACTTTTTCGATGCGCGGCACCTGCATAACGTTCTTAAAGCCAAAGGACTTGAACAAGGCAGGAGCCACTTCTTTTGAATATCTTTCATGCATTCGATTCATATCTGTCGCTCCACAGCCTAATCAATCAAGGCTTCACAGCTTTTACAAACACGATGGACACCATCATCATCGCGCTGAACAGCTACACGGGTCGCCTCACTGCACTTCGGGCAAACCAACATCACGTTTGAAATATCAATCGGTCCCTCAAACTTAATGCGACCCGGATTCACATTGCGTCCAGCCTGGGTTTGCACCTGACGCTGGTGTTTAGTGCGGATATTCGCGCCCTGCACCACGACGCGGCGATCATCAATCATCACGTTGATCACTTCTCCGCGCTTGCCTTTATCTTCGAGGCGTCCGCTAATGATCTCAACAGTATCGCCTTTACGGATCTTAATTCTCATTCATATACTCCTAGAGAACTTCCGGAGCCAGCGACACGATCTTCATGTACCCTTTTTCGCGCAATTCACGCGCTACGGGACCAAAGATACGAGTGCCTTTCGGGTTCTCGCTATCAGTATCTAAAATGACAGCGGCATTATCGTCAAAGCGAATGTATGAGCCGTCTTCACGCCGCCATTCTTTTGAACAGCGCACAATCACGGCTTTAACAATTTCGCTCTTTTTTACTGAACCTTGCGCAGTAGCAGATTTCACAGTAGCAACCACAACATCACCAATGGCGCCATATCTGCGAGTTGAACCACCAAGCACATGGATTACCAGCAGTTCGCGCGCGCCGGTATTATCGGCAACCTTCAAACGAGATTCTTTCTGGATCATAACTTACTCTCCCACGCCTTTATCGGCAATGCGGATTTCACGTTTGACTATGCTTTCCACGACCCAGCGTTTATCACGCGAAATAGGAGCAGATTCCACGATCTGAACCTCATCACCTATCTGGCAACCAATCGCGTCATGAGCTTTTACACGCTTACTGGTATACACCACCTTCTTATAAAGCGGATGGCGAAACTTGCGCGTGATCTCAACCACGACAGTTTTGGTCATTTTGTTACTGGTAACAACACCAGTCATACGACGGCGATCGTTCATGCAACACCTTCCACAACAGAGAGATCAGCTTCTTTTACGACTGTCTCCATGCGAGCGACATCGCGGCGCAGGAGGCGCAGACGGCTGGTATCAGTTAATTGACCTGATACTTGCTGGAAGCGCAGTTTCATTAACTCGTCGCGCGCGTCGGTAATCTTTGAACGCAATTCTTCCACGGAGAGTTTGCGGATTTCTTCAATCTTCATGACTATTCCCCTCCTTCATGGCGCGCCACAACCTTGGTCCTGATCGAAAACTTATATTGAGCAGTTTTTAAGGCGGCAACCGCGACCTCGGCAGGCAAGCCGCCGACTTCAAACATAATACGGCCCGGCTTGACGACAGCCACATAATATTCAACATTGCCCTTGCCGGAACCCATACGAGTTTCGGGTGGTTTGTGAGTATACGGCTTGGCTGGGAAAATACGAATCCAAACCTTGCCGCGGCGCTTCATCTCGCGGACGATAGTGCGGCGCGCCGCTTCAATTTGTCGGGCGGTTACCCAACCCGGTTCCAACGCCTGCAGACCAAATTCGCCGAAGGAAATCTCTGCACCACGCGAAGCTTTACCTCTCATACGACCGCGCATCTGCTTGCGCCATTTAAAACGTTTAGGCATTAACATAAATGCAACCTCATCTCAGCAACTATTAGTCTACGTCCTACTCGCTGACGTAAACGCCTTCCGTTGCCTCGGTTTTTTCTTCCACTTCGGGTACGACTTCACCCTTATATATCCAAACCTTAATCCCAAGCTGACCATACGTGGTCGCCGCCTCAGTCATGGCAAAATCCATATTCGCGCGTAGGGTTTGTAACGGCACACGACCTTCTCGCAACCATACATCACGAGACATTTCCGCGCCGCCCAAACGACCACCCACCATGATCTTGATACCCTTAGCGCCCTGCTTCATTGCCTGCTGTATTGCACGTTTCATCGCGCGGCGATAAGCAATGCGGCGCTGTAACTGATCGGCAATATTGAAGGCAACTAACATTGCATCAGTATCTGGGGAAGTGATCTCTTTTACATCAAGCTCAATCTTCTTGCCAACCAGAGCTTCCAATGCAGCTCGGATCTTCTTTACACCTTCGCCTTTACGACCGATCAAAATGCCGGGCTTGGCGGTATAAATAGCAATGCGGACTTTGCCAGGTGTGCGTTCCACCTCTACGCGAGAAATACCGGCTTTACCATCTTTGATGGAATCAGGTAAATCTTTTTTCAACCCAAGCGCTTTGGCGTTTGTTGCCGACGCGCCCTTGGACGACTTGCCAATCAATAAAGTGCGAATGGCAAAATCCTGGTGCAACTGTTCACGATACTGACTACCCTCAGCAAACCAACGACCTTGCCATGGCTGATTGATACCCAGACGAAAACCAATCGGATGTACTTTGCGACCCATAAATTCTCCTTAAGCCCCGCGCTCGCGCAGGATCACGGTCACGTGTGAGGTGCGACGCAGTATCGGTTTAAACCGACCGCGCGCTCCAAAACGACGCCACTTGCGTGTGGGCGCTTCGTTTGCAAAAATATTAGCGACATAAAGATCATCCCGGCTTACGCCAAAATTCTCTTCAGCATTTGCCACTGCCGATGCTACCAGCTTGCTTACAGGCAAAGCTGCGCGTTTGTTTACGAAACGAAGCATTTCCAAGACTTCGTTAGCGCCCCTACCGCGAATTAGGTTAATTACAAGGCGAACCTTTTGAGCGGAGAGAGGCAGATTGTTTAGTTCAGCGCGAATATCAGTCATGTCTCATACTCCTAGGCGGCCGCGGCGGCAGCTTTCTCGCCAGCTTGATGACCACGGAAAGTACGCGTCGGGGCGAATTCGCCCAAACGGTGGCCGACCATGTTCTCGGTAATATAGATCGGCACATGGCGGCGTCCATCATGCACGGCAATAGTGTGTCCCACCATTTGGGGAAATATCACACTGGCGCGGCTCCACGTACGGATAACTTTCTTTTCGCCTTTCTGATTCATCGCCTCAACGCGCTTAAGCAATTTCAGCTCGATGAAAGGTCCCTTTTTTAATGATCGTGACATAGTTACGTACCTCGTCTACTCTCAGCGCCTAGCGACTTGTCTTATTGCGACGGCGCACAATATATTTATCAGTCTGTTTGTTTCGGCGGGTTTTATAACCCAGCGTGGGTTTGCCCCACGGGCTTTTCGGACCAGCGAGACCAATGGGCTGGCGTCCTTCACCACCGCCATGTGGATGATCGCGTGGGGACATTGCAGAACCACGTACAGTCGGACGAATACCCAGATGACGCTTTCGGCCAGCTTTGCCTAATTTGATATTGCCATGGTCAAGATTACCAACCTGACCGATCGTCACATAGCATTTCTGGTGAATCAAACGCACTTCGCCTGATGGCATACGGATCTGGGCAAAGTCGCCTTCTTTAGCTAGCAATTGCGCCGCTCCACCCGCGGAACGAACAAGTTGAGCGCCTTTCCCTTCACGCACTTCTATATTGTGAATAGTAGTACCTACAGGAATATTTGCAATGGGCAAACAGTTGCCGGAACGAATTTCAGCATTCGGTCCAGACAATACCGTGTCGCCAACTTTCAGGTCCAAAGGAGCGATGATATAGCGTTTCTCGCCATCCGCATAAAAAAGAAGCGCGAGTCTGGCTGTACGGTTCGGATCATACTCAATCGCCGCCACTTTCGCAGGGATGTCATGCTTTTCGCGTTTAAAATCTACAAGACGAACATAACGGCGATGCCCACCGCCACGATGTCGTACAGTGACGCGGCCATAAGCATTGCGTCCGCCACGTTGCTTTTTGATTACCAGAAGTGAACGTTCAGGTGTGGATTTGGTAATTTCTTCAAAGGTATAGCCAGTCATTCCACGACGACTATGCGTTACCGGTTTGTATTTTTTTACTGCCATTATTGCACCCCTTCAAAAATCTCGAGGGGTTTACTTCCCTCGGTAAGGATAACAATAGCCTTCTTGAACGCGGCGCGACGCACAAGCAAACGACGACTGCGAGCGCGGCGGCTACGTTTAGCGGGCGCATTGACAATATTCACGCGAGCGACATCCACATCAAAAAGCGTTTCGATCGCATCTTTGACCATTGTGCGTGTCGCATCAGTTGCCACAACAAACGCATACTGGTGCAATTTACTGGACTGATAGTTGGATTTTTCAGTAACCAGCGGGCGGAGCAGGACATCATAAATTGTAGTCATGTTCTGTCTCCTATCCGAGATGTGCGGCCAGCACGTCTATCGTCTTGAGCGGCAGTATGACTTTATCAAAGCCAAGCAAGTCGCGAATATTCAAGTAACTGGCCAACAATACCTTGGCGCCCTCAATATTTCCTGCAGAGCGCATCATGGTTTCATATGATTGATCCTTGACGGGCATCAACACCAGAGCGGTGGAGTTGCCAACCAGATTTCCCAAAACTTCAGACATGGAACGCGTCTTGGCATCTTTAAGATCAAAATCATCAACGATAACGATACTTCCTGTTTCAGCAGCCTTGGCTGATAAAGCAGAACGAAGCGCAGCTTGACGCATCTTCTTTGGCATGCGTTGTTCATAACTGCGTGGATGCGGCGTATGGATTCGCCCACCACCAACCCACTGCGCGGCATTCGTCGAACCTTGGCGGGCGCGGCCAGTTCCTTTTTGCTTCCACGGCTTACGACCGCCGCCGGAAACTTCTGAGCGCACTTTGGTATCGTGTGTACCGAGGCGAGCATTCGCCAACTGGCGAACATAAGCCTGGTGCATCAGGTCTATATTAATTGGGGCTTCAAAGACAGTCGCGGGTAATTCTACTTCGCGAAGCTTAGCGCCCTTGATATCAACAACATCTACTTTCATGGTTAATATTCCCGTTTCCAGCGCGCTACTGCTTGCGCGCCTCTTTGATCAGGATCAGGCCGCCCTTCGAGCCGGGCACTGCGCCATTAATGCCAAGCAAATTACGCTCAGCATCTACAAGAACAATTTTAAGATTCTGCGCTGTAACACGATCCATACCCATATGACCTGTGCTACGCGCACCCTTATAAACACGACCGGGTGTCGTACCTGCGCCACGCGAACCAGGAGCGCGGTTGCGATCCGATGTACCATGTGTGGCATTCATGCCATGAAAATGGTATCTCTTCACAACACCGGCAAAGCCTTTACCTTTGCTCACACCGATCACATCCACGCGTTCACCAATAGCAAAGGCATCAACCGTCACCTTATCGCCAATATTCAAGCCATGATCATCGGCTCGAAATTCACGCAGGAAACGCAGGGGAGGAATCTCATTGGCTTTTAGATGACCCAATTGACCGCCTGTAAGACGTTTCGGGTTCGCCTCGCCAAAGCCCAGTTGGACCGCAGTATAGCCTTCTTTCCCGGCGCTGCGAACCTGGGTAACGTAACATGGCCCAGCTTCGATGAGTGTCACAGGATACGCAACACCTTTTTCATCGAAGATCTGGGTCATGCCGATCTTCTTTCCAATAAGCCCTTTCAACATAATTTGTTTTCTCCTTCAAAGGTATTGACGAGACTGTCAGTCGGGGCTGCGACTGCATCATCTCCGTACAACGCAGTCAGTAGGTCTATGAGGCGAAGCGAGTTATTTTGCATCGCGCACAGCCCAGCTCTTGCGTTATCTCAATTAATCTAACAGGTCTTTTACAAGTCTTGCTGTCTAACAAATCTAGATGTGCAAATTTGTTAGACCTGTCGGAAAAAATGAACTAAATTTTGATCTCAATATCTACACCCGCAGGTAAATTCAGGCGCATCAACATGTCAATCGTTTTCGAGTCCGGATCCAGCACATCTATCAAACGATTATGAGTACGGATTTCAAAGTGCTCATGCGAATCTTTATCTATGAATGCTGAACGACGTATTGTAAACCGTTCGATCTTGGTTGGCAAGGGTACAGGACCAACAACTTGAGCGCCAGTTCGTTCGGCGGTTTCGACAATTCGTTTGGCGGATTGATCGAGAACACGATGATCATACGCTTTAAGGCGGATACGGATTTTTTGCTTAGCCATCTCTCACCTATTCGATGATCTTGGTAACGACGCCCGCGCCGACGGTAAGACCGCCTTCACGAATAGCGAACTTGGATCCCTGCTCAAGCGCCACTGGCACAATCAATTCTACCGTCAGGTTTATATTGTCGCCCG
>Ga0315268_10000142_pt1 | contig 83422 bp, 72 predicted proteins | sample C1_top_MG_FD_204535 | JGI IMG/M metagenome (GOLD analysis project Ga0315268, IMG submission 204535) | Sediment microbial communities from Yellowstone Lake, YNP, Wyoming, USA - C1_top | ecosystem: Environmental > Aquatic > Freshwater > Lake > Sediment | place: USA: Wyoming | collected 2017-08-01
TGATGGTGTCGAACCCAGTCGACGTTATGACTTACGTTGCCTACAAGGAATCGGGGTTCGAGAGAAACCGAGTGTTCGGCATGGGAAGCATTCTCGACACCCTACGTTTCAGGTCGTACATCGCCGCAGAACTGGGTGTTTCGAGGGAAGACATTCGGGCGCTAGTCATCGGCGAACACGGAGACGCCATGGTACCATTGGTGAGTTACGCTTCGGTTTCGGGCATACCGATCAAAAACCTGCTGAGCACGGAACAAATCAAGAAGATCGTCAGCCTGACACGGACATCGGGCGCTGATGTTATCAAGCTCAAGGGGTCAACGACGTACGCGCCGGGCGCCGTCATAGCGATAATGGCTGACGCCGTTTTGAGGGGAAGAAACAGGGTGATGGGAGTTTCTACCTATCTGAAGGGTGAATACGGGTTCTCAAACGTGTCAATAGGGGTGCCTTGCGTTCTCGGAAATAACGGGGTCGAAAGAATTCTGGAACTCAAACTGGATTCTCAGACTAAGATGGAGTTAGGAAAATCGGTCAAGGCGATAAAAGCAGCAATCGCAACGATGAAAGGGATTAGCAAATAAGCGCGCATGCCTGTTCCTAGATTCGTTTGTGGGGTTGGGTTATACTTTTGGTTTGTTTGGGCTATGGATGATCATGTGTTTGGGATATGAAAAGCGTCCTTAGGAATGTGCTTTGGGAAAGAGAATTCTTTTTTGTCATGGTGATTGCGTGCGTGGGATATGAGGAACGTCGCTTGAAGGCGCGGTCCGAACGTACTGCGGTTGGAAAAGCGAGTTTGGGGAAACGCATGTGTGCCACTGGGCAAGTCCTTCGGAATCTTCAGAGAAGTAGTAGTCCTAAGGCCCTTAAGGTCGACTACTTCTGACCCAAGCCTGTCAATCTTCTTCCGAACTGCCTCAGGGTTCTTCCTTAACTTAGCAACGATTGCATCAAGCGCGTTTTTGCTGATTTCTAGGGTAAAGCATTGAAAATCTGCTGAAATTCTTGCTCCAGGGCATGTTGGCTCCGCGCCCTGGCAACATTGTCTATGTCAATTTTGTGGGGTCTCCGAGGTCACAAAATTGATGCCCCCTATCCCCCTATTTTTGGGATGTTTCAATCTGTAGTTCAACCGCCGTGTGCGGAGGCCCCCTTCTCGTCAGGCGGTGTCAGCATGTGCTTCTGCTAACTACGTGCATGTGCGCGCTGAGGTGATTCGATCGATCGAGTTGGCGGAAAAACGATTGTTTGCGCGCAATTTAGGAACAAGCATGAGCGCTAGATGTTTCAACCGTCGTCTCGTGCATTCTCGAAAAGAACGGTGCCGAAAAAATCTTGGAACTCAAACGCGATACCGAAGCAAAGACCGATCTTCAAAAATCTGTAGTCATGACTAAAGACGCAATACAGAAAATAAAAAAAGACCGATAAAGCAGAGCCATCTAGAACCTCGGGTTTCATTCAACGCGAAACGGGGAACTAAACCAGCTCAGCCCGCAAGGCTACAAACTTTCTTTTCCTGCGTCTGTCACCGCTTCTCTCTGCATCAGCAATCACTTGCGCAACCCAACATCTTAGCTCACGAAGACATTCATTTCCGCGAGACAACCGTGTTGGCATTGCCTGATTAGATGCTTTTCCTTTGTACATCATTTTCACCTCAATTGTGTTATCATCAGCCAGATTCACTACAGTAAAAACGATAGAGCTTCGCGATTTTACTTACGAAAATCTTGCCAGACAGAACAATAGCGCAACGCGCCATATTAAGCTATCCCATCGAAAATTCGAATCCACGTGCCTACTGCAAAAGGTTTTAGGCAGTGACCATGATTAACGGTCTTAGGAGGACCGTTTTGGACGATCTTGAGGAATTTAGACGCTACCGCGAGCGTGTGAACTCGCGCATTCTATCGGCGGGTAATCTTGGGATAAAACGGTTTTTCGCGCTCGATAGCCGTGCGTATGAAAAGGCTGCTCTGGATGTCAAGACGAAGGAAATGTTGGGCTTAGTCGCTTCAACAGTTCTGCGCTGCAATGACTGCATAACTTATCACGTTATCCGCTGCGTTCAGGAAGGCATTTCCGACGAAGAATTCTTCGAGGCTATGAATGTTGCAATGGTAGTCGGCGGCTCAATCACGATTCCACACATACGAAGAGCAGTAGACGTGCTTGATCAGTGTAGAAAGAAGTAACGACAAGGCCAGCCCATCAAACTCTAATGAGTGAAAGATCTTAGCTGGCACTGGCTTTCAGAAAAACATTGCTGACACAGATCGGAGGTTTGAATCCCTTCAGCCTATTTGAAGAGTTTTTGTAGAACCGTTGCAGATGTGAAAAGTGCCCTGTTGCCTCCTACGTAGTAGGAGGCCCTAACGGCTTCAACGATCTCCTCTCTAGTGGCCCCCAGCTTAATGGCTCTGTTACCTAAGGCTGTAGCGCCCTGTAAAGCCCCGTGTTCTATGTCGATGGCCATGGCGATTAGTACCTTGAACTTCTGCGACAAGGCTCCTTCTTAAAAGACCAATTCCTGTAGATTCTGGAAGCATCCGATTACTTTCGGATCAAATTCTCTGTAAACATCCAAAGGATTTCCAGACATGTCATCACCTGGAAGGACATTAACAAGTCGTCTGAAATAAGGTTTGACATCTGAATGCACGTTCAGAGTTAGAGCGCCGGGGGTGGGATTTGAACCCACGTGGCCCCGAGAGGCCACAAGCTGTTAGGCGCTAAGATTCAAACGTCTCCAGGCTTGCTCCATACCTGGCTAGGAGACCCCGGCTCGAATCAACATGGCATAGTCATGCACTAGTTTATTATAGGTTTTCGATAAAGTGCGAGAAGCCTCACCGTTTTTGAGACTTTAACACGCGGTATCCGCTTTCACGTGCCAAGACACTAACGTTGCCAAAGGCTTCCTCGAAAATCATGCATAGCCGTTTTCCACCGACTTTGGACCTTACCACCATTTGGAACAGGCCTCCATGTGACATATGCCTCGGGGCGTCAGAGATGATCGTCCTGACAGTTTCCATTCCGGCACTCACGGGCGGATTCGAAAGCACACAATCGAAAACCAGTTCCTTCACAGGCTCATAGAAACGACCGCGCCTGACTTCCGCATTACTGGGATTGTTCTTCTCGACATTCTGTTTTGCCAACCAGACCGCACGAGCATTAACGTCAACCAAAAGCACGTGCAGACAAGGATTGAAAACCGCAGCGGCAATTCCAACTGCTCCGTAGCCACAACCCACATCGAGTACACAACCCTCCGAAGGAAGAATCATTGACTCAATCAGCAGCCTTGTACCCAAATCTACACGGCGCTTTGAAAACACACCCGAAGCCGTCAAAAACTCAAAAGGCCTACCGCGAAGATACGTGCGGATCAAACCGAACCTTGCCCTAGACTTTGGATGTACAGCAAAATAATGCTCCACGCTCTTCTCGCGCTTACTCATCCTTCCGGCCGCCACTCTTCCAACGCTTCGGATACGTGCCCCTTGGCATCAGCACCCGCTCAGTGGAAGCAACAACCCCGTGCCCCATGTCCAAAATCTGCTCCGAAGACACAACGGCCTTACCCAAAGCCACAGCCTCGCCCTTCAAGGACAAGACCGCAACAATCGAACCTGACCTTATGCCCGTCTCAAGCGACAGAACGCCCGGCGCTGTCAAACTGGCACCATGACAAACAGCATCCACAGCCGAATCTCTGATCATAACCTTCGGAACCAAAGCCAAAGCCCGCTCCATCGGCTGAATAAACTTCCTCAAAACCGCTTCATCCTTCTTTTCTTCCCACTGCATAAACCAGTAAGCCACATCATGCAGAATCACACTGCCACTCTCAACAAAGGGGCCCGCCCTTGTCCTGCGCAACTCCTGCATGTGCGCACCGCATCCCAAAACCTCACCTACGTCAAAGCACAATTTCCGAATGTACGTCCCCCCTTCACAGCCAACCCGGAAAAGAACGTTTCGCCCGTTCTTTTCCAAGAAATCCAAGTAATAGATGCGCCTGATCCGCAGCTGTCGCTTCACGGAAGCACGCAGGGGCGGCCGCTGATAGATCGTGTCCTCAAACTCGCCGAGAACCTTCTTGACTTGCTCTTCCGCCGCATCCGCGTGCAGCTTCATCACGCAAACATATTCTTTTCCGCTGTAGAGAAGTGCCTGAACAACCTTCGTAGAATCCTCTAACGTAACAGGCAAAACGCCGGTCACTTTAGGATTTCTCTGGCCTACGCTTTAAGCCTCTAGAGTCCCACCGTGACCGACACCCTGAAGCTTGAGGATACGCTTAACCCAAGCCGCAACCTCATGACTCGAAGGACCAGCCGGCTTGTCCAGATTAAGCACGCCATACTTGATGTACTGCTCAGCCTGCCTATCCTCAGGCTTACACCCAAAGCTCAGGTCAGTACTATCCTCAGCTTTCACCAGCAACTCCCGCTTTGTCTCCCACGGAGCAACAGTCCTAGGCATAGCAACATTGCACTCCTACAACGTACAAAACACCAGACAATATAAGGATTTAAACGTCAAATCTCTGTTCAAGCGCCCATCGTTTGATTGATGATAACAGCTGGAGAAACTCAAAGAATCTCTGGCTTTGCTTAGCGCGCGCGGACAAGAAATAGTTCAGTCTGGGGAATGACTGACGCTCAGACCCGTATGCGGGAATTGCATGCATGCTACATGTTGATCGATCGACTTCGAAATAGTTGACGTTCACAAAAATCCTCAGACAAAGGAACCTGACCTTCCGCTACAACGCATAAAGACCTCACCTTTTTATACTCTTCCAGCCGGATGCAGGGGAGAACAGCCCCCAAAATGCTAAGCCCAATCCAATAAAAGCCAATGCGAAAGAATCGTAGACAAAGAACGAAACAGAGCAGGTACGCTCAGCCACAGGATTTTCCTCTACCGCGCGCTAGTTGCAACAGTGAAACGTCGCCACTTTCGCAATGAAAAAGGCAGGCTTCTTCCTTTATGCTAACGCATATGCAACGTCGTGTTAGTGCGAAGCAACTTCTGTATCATATTCCTCTTTGAGATTGACAAGATCTACCGGCGTACGACTGTGTTCGATTTCTTAATGATAGACTAGAAGAGAGTTCCATAAGTCTTAACTGTTTAGACCAGCGATTTTCTGAAGGGCGAAAGGATGAAGTATAAACTCCTCTCAATCGTCATGATGCTTGTTCTCTCATCTTGCAGCATAGTCGCACAGACATGTTTGGGAAGGCGGAACAATGGAAACGAAAACGCTGTTCCCAGTAACAACTATTCCGTAACCGACGGTTACGCAGAAGACCCCACAAACCGCGCGCGGTGCACACCCCCACCGCCCCAGCCAGGAAAACAGACATTGGCATTCAATTTCGGTCAGATTTACGGATATCTAACCTTTCCAGACGAATGCCACCCTGGAGACACCATAACACACGACCTAATCGTAGCAGCAGAATCTGAAGACATTCATCTGAACTTTTTCAGACTCAACCTCTCATGTAACACAACCTCTGGACAAGAGACCCTATACAACGAAACAATCGAAAACGAGGATCTCCCCGCAACATGGGTCCTCAACGAAACGATAACCCTGAACGTTCCAGCTGACGCAAACGGAAAAGTTCACTGCATCTTAGACACGGAGACGTACAAACCATGCACGACGACATTCCACGGCGGACTAGAATTCGATACAACCAACATAAGAACACTGACTTACGATGAGCTTCAAACCGCATACGACAACCTCCTCAGCCAATACAACGCGACCTTGGAAGAGTTGGAGTATTGGAAGACAGAATATCAAAACCTAAACAACACGTACAACAACCTCTCAGACTTGTGTAACGTTACGGCCGCCGAGCTGGAGCATTGGAAGACCGAGTATCAGAATCTGAACAATACTTACAATAATCTCTCGGGTTTGTACAACTCTACGGCCGCGGAGCTGCAACACTGGAAAACAGAATATCAAAACCTAAACAGCACCTACAACAACCTAGCGGCCTTGTACAACTCTACGGCCGCGGAGCTACAGCAGTGGAAGACTCGGTATCAGAGCCTGAACAGCACATACAACAACCTTTCAGGCTTGTACAACTCAACACTCGACGAATTACAACACTGGAAGACCGAATATCAAAATTTGAACAGCACATACAACAACCTTTCAAACTTGTACAACTCCACGGCAGCTGAACTTCAGCATTTAAAAATTCAGTATCAGAATTTGAACAGTACTTACAATAACCTTGTAAGTCAACACAACGCCACGCTCAACCAACTGAACCAGTGGATAAGCCAATTCAACGCGCTCAACAGCACCTACAACGCGCTTCTGATTAACTATACCTCCCTGAACTCCAACTATCAGAAACTCCAATCAGACTACAACACTTTGAAAACATCGTACAACTCTCTGAACGCAAGCTATCTGGCCCTAAACTCCAGCTACAACTCTCTCCAAGAAAACTACAACACGATACTGTCAAAGTACAACGACCTCCTAGCAAAATACAACTCGCTAAACTCAACCTACCAGCAGCTAAACCTCAACTTTACGATACTAGTGCAGAACAATCAGGAACTAACATACAACCTGACCTTACTGCAAACCAAGTATGACAACCTGTCAACCAGTTACAACTTGCTGAACTCCACGTACTACACTCTTCTACAAGAAACTGAAAACCTCAGAACCCTACAGCGTAGACTCTCGCTTACTATAGTTCTATTGATAACTCTCGTTGCAATAGCAGTTGCAGCCGCAGTCTGCGCCGTCTACCTAATAAAGAAAAAGCAGAACTGAGCCCTTACAAACCTTACGTTCAGCAACGACCATGACTTCAAGACACTGCCTCAATGTTTACCTTCAGATGTACATTTGCTGGTCAGGGGCACCCTTAACCTTCGCAGCCTAGCCAAGAGCAGGAGCAACCATCTTAGCCATGTCTTCCAGCTTGCCCGCAGCCTTCAACGCTTCCTCAACCTCCTCATCAGAAGCCCCACGCTTAATCTCAACGGTAGCCTGCAAAGGCTCAACATGATCGATGTTCACCCTCCGCCTCCTAACACCCGTCACTTTCTTCGGACCAGTGATAAACACGAAGCTCTTGTCCACAACGTCGACCACGACACACTTCCTGCCAGCCTCACGACCAGACAGCTTCACACAGATCCTGCCGACCTCAATCGCCGCCAACCCTTAAACCTCCTTCAGAACCACAAATAGCAAACCACACCTGCATATTTATAACTTCACCTCAACGCATGAACCGCTCGACCACATGATACAGCACGCTCGCACCAAACACAAGATTCTTCACCGAAATCCGCTCGTCCACACCGTGAACCCCACCCATCATCTCCGCATAAGGCATATCCACGTGCATGGGCTGAAAGCCATAGCACACGCTCCCCATCCGCCTGAAAAAACGAGAATCAGTCCCACCGGTAAGCATGTCAGGCACCACAGAACAGCCAGGCTCAAACTCCTTCAAAACACTCACAATCTCACGGTAAAGCCCCGTGTCCAACGGCGACTCAGAAGGCTCATTCGCCTGAATCACCTCAAACTCCAACTTATCCAGGCCGACGTCCTCAAGCAGACCCTTAAGCAATCCCAAAGCCTCCATTGGAGTCTGCCCCGGCAGAACCCTGCAGTCAAAAACCGCCTCACACTCAGATGGAATAATGTTCTCCTTCACTCCGCCACGAATCATAGTCGGCGCCACAGTCATCCTGACCATCGCCCGAACCTTCTCAGCCAACGCCTTATCCTTCCCAGCCAACTCATCCAGAAACCCATCACCATTCACTGGCTCCCTAAGCAAACCGGTCAGCGCATTCTCCGCGACCTTGTTCCCACGAGCGATCCCGGCGACATACTGCCTAACAGTGGGCACAAGCGTGATCTCCGGACGATACTTGCCAAGCCTCTCCACAACACTGTTCATGCGCAATATGGCATTATCCGCGGCGCCGGGCTTCGAACCATGCCCAGACACACCCTTCGCTCTGACCCTAAACCACAATATACCCTTCTCCGCCGCACCCACCGTGAAAAGACTCCGACCATCGACAGGCATCGCCAAACCATCACCCTCATTAATCACGTAATCCGCCCGGATCCTCTCCGGCAAAACATGCGTCAACCACCCAGCCCCAGCCTCACCACCCCTCTCCTCATCCGCCGTCGCAGCCAAAACCACATCTCCCTTCAACTTGCCACCCCACTTCTTCAAAAGCTTCAAAACCATAACCTCAACCGCCGTCATAGACTTCATATCCAAAGCACCACGCCCCCAGACAAAACCATCCTTAACCAACCCAGCAAAAGGATCAACACTCCACTCACTTGCATTGGCCGCAACCACATCCAAATGCGAAAGCAAGAGCAAACTCGGCTTCTCACCTAGACCTCTAAGACGCGTAACCACACTGCCCCGCCCAGACGCAGACTCAAGAACCTCGCAGCTAAAACCGTCCTCCCTCAGAATGTCAGCCAAATACTCCGCCGCCCTCGTCTCATTCCCAGGAGGATTAGTAGTGTCGATGCGAATCAAATCGCTCAGAAGGCTCGTAATCTCATCTTCAATTTCCACCAACAACTTGGCGCACACTTGTCGGTCACCTAGCTAGACCATAACACGACAAAGTCAGCTTAAGAACTTATTTAGAGAAAAATGCACGGACAAATGCGCTATTGACTAGTAATCTGGCTCTCAAGACTTTTTTCGCATCAAAACTCTTATGCTGGAAAACTCGTAAAATGTAACAGAAGACACATCAAATGATTGCCCAAGAGCCACAGATCCTACCTAAACTCAATGGAATCTCAGCGAAGACAATCGGCGTGATATCCGACACTCACGTACCCATCAGAGCCAAAGAAATCCCGAAAGAAGTCTTCAAAGTCTTCGAAAACGTCGACTACATCATTCACGCAGGCGACTTAGTGCAACTATCAGTCATCGACGAACTGGAACAACTCGCACCCGTTCTCGCAGTCTACGGAAACATGGACGGCCCAGAAATCCGCGGAAAACTGCAAAAACTAAGCTCTCTAAAGATCTTCGACTGGAAAATAGGCGTCCAACACAATCCCGGCGTCCTCTTCGGAGTCGGAAAAATGCGCACCATCGCCAAAACAAACAGGTTCAACGTAATGATCTACGGCCACACACACAACTCCAACATGAAATGGGAAGGCGACACCTTGTTCATAAACCCGGGAAGCCCCACAAACCCTGCCCCACCCTTCATAACAAAACCAACAGTCGCACTTCTCAGAATAACCAAACAACACATAACGCCCCAAATAATCCAAATCTAACCGATCTCTTTGTCAAGAAAAAAGTGCTAAGAATCGGAAGATCCTTTCATGAGGCCTGCTTGAGCCCACAAATGCAGAAAAAAAACGAAAGAGCCCGTCCAAACCAAAGCAAGCAGCGAAACATACGACTGAAATCGCGAAACCGAACGGTGCGAACACGCCAATCACAAGTAGAGAAGCAGATACAAGTAGATGCCTAATGCCGCAGCGATCGTCCAAGCCACTATCGTGGGCAGCATCACCTTCTTTTTTGCCGCACAGTATCGGGTGCCTGACCGCAGCCGCCAAGAGCCCACAATCCAGATCCCAAGAACCAAAACGACAGACCCAAGAAACGCGTGAACCAAAACGACAACAGAAGCCCACAGTGATAGACTTGCGAATTGGTCAACTGTTAGAGAAATCAAAGAAGGTCCCATGATCAGCAAGAAAGCAACTGCGTTCAGAACTACTGCAGTTGACATAAGACTTCCGTGCAAGAAGAACCTGCCTCTTCTCTTCAGCAAATAGCTTGACCAGAGCAAAACAAGAATGATCAGCTGCAAAACAAGGTTGAGCTGCGACAAGAAAGGCGCTTCCATAAGACTCACCACATCAGCAATTGTCTTTCATCCCGTTTAAAACTTTCACTTCAACCCACCTCTCCCCTTCACGGCAATGTTGCTCGGCAGAGAGCCTTAAAAGCAGAAAACACTGAGCAATTCGATTGCAACGCGTCAGTGGAGGAGTGAACTTATGGAACACTGCAAGAACCCGTGGCACAAAGAATGCAGAGGAAACGACATAGAGCTCTACATTCTTTTCAGAGGAGAAAGACTGCCCATCTGCAGACGATGCTGGGGCAGACTAGCAAACAAAGACTTAGAGTGGTGAGAACGTGGAGAAATTCGGCGTAAACACAGCCAGATCCTTCCTCGGCAGAAACGTCAATCTCCATCTGAAAGACGGCTCAGTAATAATAAACGTTCAACTAGCAAAAATTCAGAAAGACGAGTTCAGAAGACAGAACCTAGTAACATGCATCCCTTATGGGGACACGAACACGTTCAAGATCCCACTGAAAAACATAGCATGGGCAGAAATGCTGAATCTTGTTCTCATGACAGCATAAAACACGTCCGCACCAGAAGAAACTTAAATTAGAAAACCGAAGCTATCAATACTAGCATGCGTTGTTCACACTGCGGCATATGTTGCAGGAAAACTGAAATGCTGGTTTCCGAGGAAGACATAAGGCTCTTAGAAAAGGCAAGATGCAGTCAAAAGAAATCTGTTCATTTCACAAAACAGGGTTATGCGCGACTCCGAAACCGGCAAGGCTACTGCATCTTCTATGACCCCAAAAAGCATCGATGCAACGTCTACAAACACAGACCTCTAGGATGCCGCATTTACCCCGTAATCTACAGCGAAGAAGAAGGAGTAATAGTAGACGACCTCTGCCCAGAGAGCAACACTGTCTCTGCAAAAGAAGTCGAACACAAAACAGCAAAACTCACAGGACTCTTGCAGACAATAGACAACGAAGCCAAAAGGCGAAGACATGCATCTGACCATTAAGCATGGCTTTTACATAAAATCGGCAAAAAATCTTAAATCAACCTGAAGAAATTCTCTGAATCGTGAGAAGATGCCCTGCACAGTAATAGCTGGAGGCTTCTGGGGAGACGAAGGCAAAGGAAAGATACTCTCCTACCTTGCTCTCAACGACAAGCTCGACCTCTGCGTCAGAACAGGCTCAGTTAACGCCGCGCACACCATTTGGTACAAAGGCAAACGATACGCTTTGCACATGGTCCCAGGAGGCTTCGTGCAAGAAAAATGCCGCCTGCTCATCGCGGCCGGCGCAAACGTCCACGTCGCACAATTCCTCAAAGAAGTCCAAGAAACCAACGTGCAAAAACGCATAGGCATAGACAACCAGGCCTCGATAATCGAGGGAAAACACTCAGCTCAAGACAAAGCCAGCGCGCACCTCAAAGGCCTAGGCACAACAGGATGGGGGGTAGGACCAGCCATAGAGGAACGCGTCCGCAGAACAGCAAAACTCGCCAAGAACATTCCGGAACTTCAACCCTACTTGACAGACGTAGCCGCCGAAACAAACCAGGCCATAGACGCGGGCCGAAGAGTGCTGCTTGAAGGAACACAGGGAATACTGCTATCGCTCTACCACGGAACCTACCCCTACGTGACCAGCAGAGACACAAGCGCATCAGCCATATGCTCAGAAGCCGGAGTAGGCCCAACAAAAATCGACACGGTCATAGTGGTCCTCAAATCCTTCATAACCCGAGTGGGCACCGGCCCACTGCCCGGAGAAATACCAAAAGAAGAAGCCGAAAAACGCGGATGGTTCGAAACCGCCGCAGGAACAGGCCGAGACAGGCGCTCCGCACCCTTCAACCTTGAACTCTCCAAAAAAGCAGTAATGATCAACGGCGCCACACAAATAGCCCTAACCAAACTCGATGCAACATATCCCGAATGCAAGAACGCGAGAAACTACCAGGAACTCTCCAAACAAGCCAAACAGTTCATCCACAACGTGGAAGAACAAACCGGAATTCCCATCGCCCTAATAGGGACAGGACCCGAAGCCCTAGACATAATCGACAGAAGAAAACAGCCACAACAACCCAGCGCACGATGAATCCAGCAAAGACACACAGAAAAAAACATGGCAGGCTCTGCCAATTAAGACAGGCCGAAGACCATGATGATTAACATAGCCAATGAGCGTACAACCCACAGCAACCTCACCATGAACACACTTTTTCCTCAGATTCACCGCAACACACGCCAAAGTCTCCACCGAACCACACAGCAACGACAGACACCAGCAAAAAAACGTTACCAACAGACATTACCAAAAACGTTACCAAAAAACGAGGGGCTCTATCAAATATAACAAGCCGAACACTGTTATATTCAACATACCTCGACAACCCAAGCGCGATGAAGTAAAGACGCCTCGAAGAAGAGCCTATAGGGTCTACCATGTTAAGCCCAGATCCCACAAAATCTGCATAGCTCATGGGTTGCCAAGACGCACCGTCAACATGCCTTAAACCCCGTTTTTCAAGAGGTTTTCAACATCGTTCCAGAAAAAAACCAACATACAAAACAACAATCCACAGCAGATAGACTGGACCGCTCAATCATGACAAATCCTAGGCCCCGCAATATCGACATCAGCGGTGTTGTCAGAATAAGGCATCTTTTTTTTGAACGCCGAAACACTTCCACGCACACTCCTATCAATGAAATAACTCTTCAAAGCATAGCCGAGACTCTGCGGAACTCTTAAGAAGCCATGCACAGCCTTTACTAGAAAATGGTGAACAACAATGAGCGAACACCACGCCAGATCTTCAGCAACCATCTTACTGCTCATACTCGTGGCAGGATTAATCGTCGGAGCAATCGCGACTTCCTACATACTACTAAGAACGATAAACAACCTACAAGACAAGATCGCAAACCTGCAAAACCAAGTTTCGCAGATCTCAGGCAAACAGACCGTCTACAACGAAAACATCACGATCTACCAAAACGCCACGGCCCTATCAGAAATATACAAAAAAACAAAAGACTCAGTCGTCCTCATCAGCGGAGTGACGAACAACGGAACAGTCCAAGGTTCAGGATTCATATACAACTTCACCGGAACAATGGTCGTAGTGACCAACAACCACGTCATCCACGGAACAACAAAAGTAAGCGTCACTTTCTCAGACGGAAACGGATACGCGGCAATCGTCAACGGCACAGACCCATACGCTGACTTAGCCGTGCTAACGGTTGCCAACGCATCAACAGCAGAATTCAAACCCCTCGAAGTCGCAAGCTCCTCAACACTAGAAGTCGGCAATGCCGTCGTAGCCATAGGCAACCCGTACGGCCTCATCGGCTCAATGACCACAGGCGTGATCAGCGCACTCGGACGAACAATCAACGAAGAACAATACACCGGAGGCTTCGCGGTGGCAAACATCATACAGACAAGCGCACCCATAAACCCCGGCAACTCAGGCGGCCCATTGTTGAACTACGAAGGCAACGTCATCGGAATAACAACCGCCATAGTAGCCGACTCTCAAGGCCTGGGCTTCGCCGTCCCCTCCAACACGATACAAAAAGAAATCTTCGGCCTCATCAAATTCGGCACCTACGACGGACACTCATACCTAGGCGTGCGAGGAGAAGACATGGACTACGAAACAGCCCAAAGCACACACACAAGCGTAACCTACGGCTGGAAAGTCGACGAACTAGTGTCAGGCGGCCCAGCCGCCAAAGCAGGCGTACAAGTCAACGACGTAATAACCGCAATAAACGGGACGCCCATCAGAAGCGGGGACGAAATGTCAAGCTACCTTGAAGAAAAGACCTTGCCAGAAGAAAACGTCAACCTTACCATTGTAAGAGGAAACCAAACACTACATGTCTCTCTAATACTGGGCAAAAGACCCGCCCCACCAGCCTAGACGCTTGTGCGCCGTCGCCAAACGCAACGATCAAGTCTGCCTGGGACGAGGCTTCAAAATATGAAAAAGAGCAACAGCAATGGCCACCAAAAATATGACACTGTAGACGATGTGCGGCGGAACAAGCCAGAATGGGACACCCGTTGGGAAGCTCAAGATCGTTGGCAATAACACAGTAAACGTCGGAATCATCAGAATCAAGTTGGATTTCCCATGCTTGAAAAACGTTGCTATGTCCCTTGTTAATAGCATCACTGCAATGGAAGCAAGAAACATTCCCCATTCAATCGTCACATTTGTTGTACTTTTTATGTCCATCGTTATGCCAAAAACCTGAGTTGTGATCGGCCACAGAAGCTGTATTCGACCTCCTGCAATGAAGTCCCCCACCAATGAATGTTGAACAAAAGCAACGAAATGCGGCACCGCCTCTCTGCGATAAACAAGGAAGAATGGAGCGAAAACAATCAGTGCTGTGATTACAGAGTGGGTTGGTCCCCGATGTTCAAGAAAAGGGAAAAGAAGGTCAGCATCAGGAAGGACAGACAGCGTAAGAGCCAGTGGAATAATAAGCCTTGTTTTCAGGAGTTTTGCAGAAGCTTTGCTTGAAAGATATGCGAAGGCTATGTGGCCTACAGCGTACGATTTCTCTTCCCCCGATATCGCCAACATTGAACGCAACAATCTAATAAGTTTATAGCCATACCCGTGCCAAACAGAAATACCGCCTTTCATCTGCCGATACGCCGCTCTCATGTCAATCGGGATCTGTCTGTTTTCTTGTCGAACAGGTCAACAATAAGATTTATTAAGATATCAGATACCACTTGACTCACACCAATAGTCAAGATGAGACCTTAGAGGAGCAAACATGGCAACCTTCCTTCAAACATATTTTCATTCTGGAAAAAAGGCACGATTGTTTCTAGCTGTCATGACTGTTTCTCTTCTGTTTCTTCTTCTGTCCGGCATCAATCTACGCGCCTACGGAGCCACCATTGGGCTTGAAAACCTCCCGCGGTCATTTGTCTCTTCCAACGGCTCGCTAAACTGCTCAATCGTAGTGAGTTCAAGCGTAGGACACGGCCCATGCGGAAGCGCACACACCATGGACGTAATGGGAGCCATAATCGTCGCAGCAAAGCTGGGTCTTAACACAAGCAGCGGCATGCTCGACGCAACCATGGATGACTACATCTCATCATACGACTTCAACACGGCAAAAGTTCAGCTCAACGATGTATCTTCAAATCTGGTGATTGTCGGAGGACCAGGCGTCAACCAGATCACCTGGTATTACAATAATCTGAGAAACAGCACAGGATCCAAGATTCTACCTGTCTATTTTGACAAATACTCAAACGGAACGGACTACATCCACATAACCCCCAGCGGACACTCCTACCAAATTGAACGCGACGCCTTAGGCAGGGTAAAAGCTGACTACGGCATTGTCTTAATGTTCCAAGATCAAGGCCGCTACGTATTAATTCTAGCAGGGCTTGGAGGATCTAGCACTTGGGCCTCCTGCAAAGTAGTCTCAGAATTCGACACTTGGAACCTACATGGAGGCGCCGCAGTCGTTAAATACAGTGACACGGATGGCGATGGAATGCTGGATGCTCTTTCCGTCGTTGAGCAGGTCTCAGGGACGCAGTTTTCAATCAATATTGTGAATCCCATAGCTTTCGGGCTGTTCTCAACCGCACTACTGCCGAAATGGCAAGTTGTGAAACAAAAGCTTACTCGCAAGCGACGGTTCTCAAAAGCTTACATATTGGTGTTCTTGGCAATTGCCTCACAGATTTCTCTGACTGCGTTTTCAGCTGATGTCGGGCCCGAAGTTTACACCTTCAAGGATTTCACTCATCCGTTCATTTCTTCCGGTGGATTAATGAATTGCTCGGTTGTAGTTTCTTCAAGCGTTGGACACGGCCCATGCGGAGGCGCACACACCATGGACGTCATGGGAGCCATAATCGTCGCAGCAAAGTTAGGTGCAGACTCAGGTGGAGGAGCACTATCTTCAAACCTAGACGATTCCATTTCAGTCTACGACAGCGGCAGTGGACAAGTTAGCCTTACTTCCATAGGAAACAATCTCATCGTCGTCGGCGGCCCCGGTGTAAATCAAGTCACTTGGCACTACAATAATCTCAGAAATAGCACAGGATCCAGAGTGCTGCCCGCATACTTTGACAAATATCCAAATGGGACAGATTTCATCCAAGTTGCTTCTACGGGACACTCTTACGGAATCGAACGCGACGGGCTGGGCAGAGTCAAGACTGACTATGGTCTCATAACACTGTATCACGATGTCGACCACGGTTTTTGGGTCCTGATTGCCGAGGGTCTCGGGGGATCAGGAACGATCGCTGCTTTAAGGCTGCTTGCAGATTACAAAAACTGGAGTTTGTTTGGGCAAGCTGCCGTGGTGAGATTCTCTGATTCTAACGGAGACGGCTACTTAGATAATGTCAGCATCGCGGAGTCGGTGGGTTTTGGCAGAAGTATTGATGTTTACTCGGAAGTGAATTGCAGGAACACTGTTCAGTCCATAGACTGGGGAATGCTTTCACCTGGAGAAGAGAAGAACGTGACGATCTATGTTAGAAACGAGGGCGAAAGTAGTACAGTCCTTGCCCTGGATATCTATGGTTGGAGTCCGGCTGAAGCACCAAACTATATGACGGTCACCTGGAACTATTCTGGAGTCCCTGTTAACTCGGGCCAAACGGTTGCCATCCGGTTGACGTTGAGTGTGGATGCACGTATAAGTGGCATAACGAATTTTGGTGTAACGATCGATGTGAATTCTGCCTGAGCTCAGATGAACTTTGGCGCATGAAGCTTCGTGTGACCTCGTGTTTGGAAATCTAGTGTCCTTATTCGCAATACATAATACTTAATACTATTCCTAATGAAAATTGCTAATGAATACGTCACAATGCGGCATGAGTTGTATGAACCGGATAAAGCAAATGCTCAGTAAACTGCCTAAACGCACCTACTTGGCAGTAGCATTGCTGCTCCGGCTGCTTCTTGCATCCTTTCTCAGCCACCCATTTGATATGAAAGTTTTCATGGCGGTAGGTGCAGCCGTGGCAAAAGGAATAACTCCCTATGGTCAGTATGCTCTTCAGGACATATTCGGCCACGCACTTTACGGGACGGTCCCAGGTATAGGATACCCCCCTCTCTGGGGTCTGATCACTGGAGAAATGTATTCTTTGTCTTCAGCCTTGGCGCCGGGCAACCTCTACGCCTACGTCCTCGCATTGAAGATACCAATCATAATAGCTGAGTTAGCAACCGCTATTCTGATCTACAACATTCTGAAGACGCAACTGAATGAAAAAGTCGCCTCAAAAGGTTTTCTTCTATTCTTATTCTGCCCATTTATCATTGCAGTTGGCACCGTCTGGGGCATGTTTGACACACTCGCACTTTTCTTCACTCTGTTCTCCGCCTACGTTCTCCAAAAGAACTGGAAACTTTCTTCAGCCTATCTATCTATAGCCTCACTTCTGAAGATTTTCCCCCTCGTCCTAGCCCCACTGTATTCCGCATTTCTCTACAAGTCCACGCGCAGCCTGAAAGTTGCCGTCAAATTTTCTTTACTTGCAATTGGCGCCACCGTACTGTTCACCTTTATTCCGATGATCGCAAACGGCTGGCCAATTTCCAATCTCTACAACGCGTTGGCCTATCACGTTGAAGCAGCCAATCCTTCTTACTACAGCCAAGCACCATTTCCCTATGGAGCAGCTAGTCCCTTCAACCTCTTTACCCTGCTAATTAACATTGCAGGCGAAGGCCTCCAGCCACCGCAGTTTCTGATTTATATATGGGTTCCCTCATGCATTGCTATTTACGCACTCTTTCTCCACACGCGTATACCTGCGTTGGAAAAGAGAGCGAGCGTCCCTGCCAGTTTTCCGTTTACGGTCCAGTGGTCACTCCTTCTGTTGTTAACTCTGTTCACTACACGCCTCTGGGTTTCTGAACAGAATTTGACCTTCCTTGTTGCTTTTTTGGCCTTAAGCGTTTTCATACAGAGACCAGAAGAGTTTAGAAGAGTCCGATCAGTGTGGCTTCTTCTTTTCGCCTTCGTGATGGTACACGTTCCATTCATAGCGTTTCTGTGGCTTCCGTATCCTTGGACGCTCAGTGCGGCTACCGCATTCGCTGATGGCCCGTTCGGTTGGACCAGATTGCTGTTAATGACGTTGCTGACTTTCAGCTGGCTTACCCTGTCCTGGCATTACGTGATTAAAAAATTGAGGTGGTGACCGTGAAGATTTTGACACTTCTTCTGCACGATGACCGCTTCAGCGGTTGGACAATCAAAGACAAGTTAGTCCGGATGCATTTTTCACTTCAGTATCTTCGCTTCTGCAGACAGATAAGCTGGAAGGCACTGCTTTACACCTTTCACCAAGACGCGAAAGATCAACAGACCTACGAACTTCGCGATGCTGGTGTCATCAAGGTTTTTCCTGTAAGGTTCCGATTTCCGCCATTTAACCGGTTCGGCAACGACCACAATCCAGGGCGCATCATGCGAGAAATGCTGAAGGACAATCCCGATTTGGTTCACTTTCACAATTACTATGTTTTTTCGTTTCCCTACACTGCGTTTTTTGTCAAGAAAAAGCTGAAGCGACCTCTAGTGGCTCAGCTTCATGGCTACAATCATGGCAACCTACGCAAAGGGCCTTACTTGCCATGCATGCTTGCACTCAAAAAGGCTGATCGCATCCTTTACAGTTACCAGCCTGAAGAAGACCTCTACAGAAAGCTTGGAGTGATGAACAGAGCCGTCAAAGTGCCCGTTCCAGGTGTAGATCCTCAGATTTTCAAGCCTGAAAGATGCAGCCATTCAAATCGTTTGCTATATGTTGGTAGGATCCCTAAGCCCGAAACAGCCCACGGAGAAAAGTCCCCTCACCTCTTGCTCGATCTTGTGCGGAACATTCTTCCCCTGCACAAAGACTTAGTCTTGGATGTCGTCGGGGATGGCCCCGGACTGGGTCATTGTCATCACATGGCTCGAAGATTTGGGCTCACAGACCATGTTATCTTCCACGGCTACGTTCCGCACAATGATCTACCTAACTACTACCGAGCCTCAGCCTTGACATTTTCACCCATCCGAGTTCGTGACATTGACGGATGGTTTGACGGCGCCATTCAGGAGAGCCTTGCCTGTGGCACCCCTGTTGCGGCGTTCAAGGCGTCGTCGAGAACGCCTTTGCACGGAACTTACGGTTTTCTCTTGTCAAACGATATGGTAAAAGCAGCAGCAGAAGTCTCAGAACTGTTGAAAACTCCTGAAGAAATGAATCAGGTGGCTGAAAAGGGATCCAGATTTGTGCGAGAGAATTGTTCATGTGCCAAGGTGGCCGAGAGGCTACAGAGAACTTGGGAGAGTACAATCAAGACATGAGGCTAAGCATAGTCGTATGTGCCTACAACGAGGAAAAATCAATAGGAGATCTTCTGCAGAACATTTCGCGACAAAGAGTGCCTTCAGAGATTACAGAGCGCGAGATTCTTGTAGTGGCATCAGGGTGCACAGACAAGACTGTCGACATAGTGAAACACCACATCGTGCAGGACCACAGAATCAAGCTCATTGAAGAGAAAGCGAGATTGGGCAAAGCTTCAGCTTTGAATAGGGCTTTTGAGCTTACGTCTGCCGACTATATTGTCTTAGTCCCGGCAGATGTCCACCCTGCAAATGGCGCCTTGTTCAATCTCCTCATCCCATTCAGAGATAGAGATGTCTCGGCAGTAAGCGGGCATCCCACGTGCGATCCTAAGGAAAAGGGCAAACATCCTGCAAAATGCCTTGCTAAGCTGACTTACAGACTCTACATAAGACTCATGGCAAAGCTCAACGACAGCGGTCAAATTGCTCACTGCAGTGGAGAGTTCATGGCAATACGGAAGGATGTCAAAACAACCATTCCGAAAGAATGTGCCGCTGATGATTCCTTCATTGCGATTATGGCAAGGAATAAGGGGGTAGTAAAGTTTGCGCCAAACGCAGTTTGCTTCAACCTTGTGCCGTCTAACATTGTGGACTATGTGAATCAAAGGAGAAGATGGCTTTTCGGGCATTTTCAAACGAAAAAGATTAGTGGAGAATATCCTTCCGTGATGGATACGATTGTTTGGTCCAAGCCAAGAGTTGTATTTCAAGTGATAGCTGAGGAGATCGGTGGGCGTCCGAAGGAAATAGGCTACATGTTGAGTGCCGTAATCGTTGAGGCTGCGATTTATCTGTTGTCTGTGGCCGATCACATTCTTCACCGTCAGTATGGTTTGTGGGCGGTTATAAGGTCGACTAAGTATGCATAAGCACAAGTTACGGTGTGATTAGAGTGACCAAGGTTTACGTGGTTGTGCCGACCTACAATGAAACGAAAAACCTTTCAAAGCTCGTCACAAGAGTTGAAAGAACATTGCACGCCGTGAACTTCAGTCTTATTATTGTGGACGACGACAGCCCAGATGAGACGGCTAGGGTTGCCGAAGAACTGGATCACGTGTACAGAAACATCATTGTCAGATGCAGGAAAGGAGAATCTGGGTTGGGGCCTGCGATTGTGGAGGGTCGTAGGACTGCCCTTGCTATGGACGATGTTGAAAGAATCGTGACTTTGGATGCTGATCTATCGCACAGTCCAAGTGACATTCCGGTTTTGCTTCATGCTGGTCAAAGGGCTGATCTTGTTCAGGGGAGCCGCTACATAAGAAATGGCAGAGTCGGCTGCTGGAGCTGGTCAGAAGGCTAACGAGCCAGGTTGCAAATTTCATTTGTAGGTTGCTCTTCGGCGGATCTATTCGCGATTACACTGGCAACTTCAGAGTCTATTCTAGGGAGTGTGCAGCGACTGTCGTGGGTTGTACAAGTTGCAGAGGTTTCGAGTGGCCGGTTGAAGCTATTTCTGTGGCTGCAAGGCAAGGGTTCAGAGTGAAGGAGGTACCCATCTCTTTCAGAGAACGTACTGATGGGGAAACTAAGCTAAAGGCCAGGGATGTCGCCGATTGGCTGTTGTTTGCGTGGAGAAGTTTCTTCTCATTCATGAAGGCCTTTGCTGTGGCGCGTCAACCCAACCGGGTTATGAAAAGATCGTCGACCTTCAATGTGACGGAGACTGAGCCTATTACCTCAACGACGACGTATACGCTTTCGAGAGAGTCTCCGGGCTTGAGCGACCAGGCTGAGTCGACTTGTCTTGTTAGGTCTAACGAGTAGCGGGCCCACTGGCCTGTGCATAATTGGTCGATCTTGTATTCCACTACGTCTCCGCCTTGATAGATTGTGTTGCCTCCGGTCTTGATGTTTCCGGCTGGATTGTTCGTCACGTTTGTACTGTCCCAGAAATCCATCTCGGTGTAGACGACCGCGCCGTTGCTGCGTCTGATAGCGGACGCCAGGGCTATTCGCAGCCACTCGTTTCCTGTCTGGCAGTTGATGGAGGCTATGTTTGCGCGAAAGCTTGCGAGAAGCTGTCGGGGCTTTGTGTCGTAGAGCGGGATTAGTGCCTTCGATTTGAAGCTGGTTGTCCACCATGCACCTGTGGCAACGTGACCTGCTTCGGTTGGGGCCGTTTTGAGGGATATTTCTGTTTCATTGTTGAATGTTACTGCCCACGCGGAGGTGTTTGTGAGTCCTGTGGAGTGGGGGTTCCAGTAGGCTCGGTTCTCTGCTTCTGTGAGTGACACGTCGCCGTCTTGGTTTATCGGTTCACCTGTGCCTTGGGCGAGTGGTTGATTGGCACTGCTTGTGGCAGCCGCTTGGCCTGATATGTTACAATTGGTTATCAGTATGGCTGGAAGGATGATGAGGAGGACGAGAAGTGGGAGGAGATTTTTTTTCATTTTTCTGTCTTTTCCTTTTGTGTTGGTGTTGAACTGTTGTTGGGTTCAACGGGGATACAATAGGTCCCGAAGCAGACATATTCTACTTACTATAGCGCTTCTGAACCTAATAAGTATTATGTATTCATGTTGTACGGGTCGGACGCCTCTTGGGCAGCGAGCCGTGCTCTCTATGTGTAATGACGCGGAAAGAAGTGTCGCAGAAACGTCGGCTGCGGTGCCTCCTTTTGATGGTTCGGGTCGGCGGATTGCGTGTGGGTGTGGTGTATCTGTGTCGTGCACGTGAACAGTAATGTTTATTACGACTTGCGATTCTGAGTCTGGATGGTGACTCAGTTTGGCGGTTCAGCCCTCGCGTCAGGTTCTTGCGGTCGTAGCGTTGGCCGTAATAGTTCTCGGGGTGGCAGCGGCTGCGACGACGTTTGGGGTTCTGTCTAGCGGCAAGACTGTGCAGAGTTATGGGGCTGTGAAGGCGGTCAACGTGGGCGTGTACTGGGACAGCGGTTGCACTAACGCGACATCCTCGGTTAACTAGGGGCTGTTGTCGCCTGGGACATCTCAGAACGTTACTCTTTACTTGCGGAATGAGGGAAACACGGTTGTGAGGCTGAGTATGACGGCTCAGAGTTGGAGTCCGGCCAACGCCTCGAGATACATGAGTTTAGCTTGGAATCGGGAGGGCATGTCGGTGACCGCGAGCTCCGTGGTGACGGCGAATCTGAGTCTTTCGGTGTCTTCAAGCATCGCTGGGATCACGAATTTCAGTTTTGACATTCTGATAGTCGGCACTGAGCAGTAGGCCTCCGGATTTTTGGGTCTGTTTTTGCGGTGAAAGGTTTTTTCTTGGGGCTTAGGCGAGCAAAAATTCTATATACCGAAACAGATGAAATAGTGTTTCGAAGGCTGGGAAGTTTAGTGAGAGCGGGTTTGGTTGTGTTTGCGTCGGCGTTGTTTGTGTTGAGTGTGTGCGGGTTGTTGGTGTTGCCTACGGTTGCTGAAAGCTCGCTGGTGTGGGAGGGTGACGTTTATTCTTCTGGCGTGGAGGTTACGTCTACGGTGTTGAATTATGGTGCGGCGTACAGGGTTGTGGCGACGCAGGTTTGGTATTACAGTGTAGAGGAACATACGTACTTGGCTGCTGATGCCATGTATTACACGACTGATTCTTCGGACACTGTTTATTGGGGGAATTATTTTCCTGTGCCTGGTGGTGGTTCGTTCTTGCAGATTAACGGGCAGAATGTGAGTTGGGGGGCTTTCAGCAATGGTGCCAGTGGGAATCACACTTACACGACTTATTGCACGGGCACGGGGGTAGGGTTGACTTTCGGGATTGTGCATTGGGCTGGCCCGAGTTATGGTGCTATCAGCTGTCACTTGCACGTGCAGATTTACGGTGAGTTCCCTGCGGGCGGTCGCATAGCCGATGTGGTTCCGAGCGGTTTGGTCGTGGGCTTCGTTGTGGGTGCCGTGGCGTTCGCGGCTGTGGGCACCGTTCCGGTGATTAGGCGACGCAGGCAGGTTTAGAGCCGGACAGAACTGGTTTCCCTGTGCGTCGTGTGTGGGCCATCGAGGTATGTTAAATATAACGAGTTTCGACTTGTTATAATTGATACCCCACCCCCACGTTTTTTCAGCAAGTTTCAACCGGTGGTTCGACTGACGTGTGCATTGGTTTTTTTGGGGTGAGGGCTCTCGCTGTGTTGATGATTTGGAAAAAGTGAGCGGTCGAGTGTTAAGCTTTGGTTGTCGGTTGTGTGGTCGGTGCTTGGCTTGGGCGACTATTTTGCGCGGCTTTTTCTGTAGGCTAGGAAGCCGAAGGCTGACAGCGCCATTATGAGACTGGCGATTGTTGCGGGTTCTGGTACGACTAGTTGTATTGTCGTTTTTGCCTGTACTATTTCTCCGCATTGCAGTTGGCCTGTCGCTCCGTCGGCTTGGCAGGTGAACCTGAATTCGTACGTGCCAAGTTTGCTCAGCGTGTATGTTGCTTGTACGGTTTGGCCGCTGAGGACGACGCCGCTGAATATTGTGGTTTCGTAGGCGAGGCCTGTTCCGCTGTCGTAGTATACGTCTATCCAGCCTTGGGCCGCTACGCTGCCGTCCAAGTCGCTGTAGTGTCCGTACACGGAGGCCACGGTGTTGATGGGAACGGTTCCACCGCTGATGGTGTTACCGTTTACGTCTTTGACTTCGATCGTGCACGTGATTTGCGCTTTCGCTATGCTCACGAATACCCCGAAGGTTACGAGCGCGATTAGGCTAATTAACAGTTTCTTGTTCATGCTTCTCCTTCCCTAAAAAAGGAGTCCCCAGCGGATTTTATAAACCCATAAGGAGCAAGCGTATAGATGCTTCCTCTAGAATTGTAAGACATGCGAAACGCGAATGCCGGCGAGATGTTGGTCGATGGTTTGAGCGGCATGGAAACGTTTGGGAATCAACAGTCGCGGACTTTGCCGTTGGCCGCGAAAAACTGTCGACTGAGATGTTCCAGGTCTGAGCGGAGTTTGAGTTCTGGGGCTACTGGTTTTCGACGGTGATCTCTTCGGGCGGTGCAGCGACTATTTCTATTCCGTTGTCTTTCTTGGCTTTAGCCCTGGTTGTTCTTGCGTTGGTTTCGGACCCTGTCCAGAAGAGGCTCCAGCCTATTGCCCAGAGCAGGATGACTATGGGAAGAAGCATTATGAGGAAGGTGCGTTTTCGCATGTGTTTTGTTTCACCTTTCCAGTTTTCGTGCTGGAAGGGTGAAGGTTGGTGCCGGTGGGGTAAAGTGTTTATGAAGCAGGAATAAATATTCAGAATATAGCTTGTTATTTGGTTTGTTGGGGTGTTGTGGTTTGGTGTTCTCTTACGAGCGCGGCTGTGGCGAAGGCGAGTGTGAGCGCGGCGAGGCTTAACGTTGAGGGTGTGAGGTTTATGCCCCACGGCGTGTAGTTCAGGAATAGGCCTACCATTGGCACGAGGGCTATGCTAATGCCGACGCTTAGTGCTATGCGTTCTATCGTGTCAAGGTCTTTGTCGCTGGCTTTGATCGGCAATTGCCGTGGGAAGAGGGCTTTGACGAATGCGTAGCCCGGTAGCCACAGGGTGAAGATTATGCCGACGATGTTTCTGAGGTATGCTTGTGGGTAAACTTCTGGGGGTATGGTGTAGACGGCTGCAATGGTTGCCGCTGTCAAAGCCAGTGTGATCCAGTACCAAGCTGCGTGCGTCGAGCGAACGTATGCAGTGAACGTTTGCACGGGTGAAGCGGGGTTGAGGTGGATTTTCCCTCCCTCTTGTAAGCGTTGTATGTGCTCGAGGATTTGCTGGTCGGTGAGGGAGCGTCCTTCTTTCATGAGGGCGATTAGTTGGTTGACGGTTTCAGGTTTGTTTTCTTTGACAGTTTCAATTATAAGTTGATCCAACTCGACTTCAGAGGAGTCCTTGCTCAAACGTTGCGACCTCAATGCAGTTGTTACGTTAGATAGTCTTCTTGAAGGAGTTAATGTGTTTTGTTCTTAACATGGATTTGTTAGAAGCTTGTAGCTCAAGTATGCTGAACCGCGCGCGCTAAGACCACAAACATATAACCGCAAAGGGGAAAACATGTACAGAAGAACGAGGTGAAAGAATGCCGATAGAAAGAAGTAAATTGCATCCGACTGTAAAAATCTGGCATCCAGAACTTGTAAACATCTACGACTCAGAAATTGGAGAAGGCACCAAGATAGCCTGTTTTGTAGAAATTGGAGGAGCCAAGATAGGGCAGTTCTGCAAGATTGAATGCGGAGCTTTCATCCCGCCAGGCTCGGTTATTGAGGATAAAGTTTTCATCGGACCAAACGTGAGCCTCACAAATGACAGATACCCGGACCTGCTCACAGACAAATGGACGCCAGAACCTGTGACAATAAGATGTGGGGCACGAATTGGCTCTCACAGCGTCATCGTCTCTGGCGTCACAATAGGTGAAGAAGCTTTGATCGGTTCGGGCAGCGTTGTCACGGAAGACATTCCACCCCGGACGATAGCATATGGAAACCCAGCTAGAATCAAAGGTTACGACCGCATCCATGACAAGATTGAGAAGCTCCTCTCAAGATACCCGGATCTCGCAGCATCGGACTTCGCAAAAGAGTTAAGGAAGGTATTCGAACAACCTTGAAGCCAAGACGAGCAGTTACTTGGTTTTTCTGGAAAGCCTTCCTGCCCTGCAACCCCTTCTTGCTTGTATGCATACTGCATACAGACCCGCAGCAGCAGAAGGTGAAGATGTCTCCCGCACAATCCCCTCTTTTCTATTTCTCATTTTCGCTTTTCTTGATTTGACTAGACAGGCGTTAATAGTTTGACCATACTTCGCTTGCACATCAAAAATGACGTCAAGGACTTGATGGCGGAAATGACCCAAGTTTGAGAGACGGCGTACACGCCTCTTTGTGTGTGCTATGCCGCTGATCGATCGAGTTTCACGGTCTTGTGCGCGCTTTATTCGCGGGTTCCGTAGACCTGTAGTATAGTGAACAGTATTAGGAACGTTAGTGTTGCTTCTGAATGGTCGAGGAGAGTCGGTGCTGATTTGGCAGGTCGAAGGAGATTTCTTTTGACCTGGCAATTTTTTCGGTGTTTTGTTTGGTGCGGACTGTTTACCTTGAGGTTATTATGCTTATTATTTGTATAACTACGGTTGCTAAGAACAGTGTACTTACGGCCAGGCTGACGTTTCTTAGTCTTTTTCTGTTTATGAGGAGGTTGGTTTTTCCGTAGTAGGGTGAGAGGAGTTCTGAGGTTATGAGCAGGATTATGCTCGTTACTGCGAGCCAGAGGCTTATGTCCCAGAAAGACAGCGGAAAATTCATGGCATTTTTCCTCATTGATGCTCGACTTGAGTTTGCTCCGATGTGTCTGGGCGCTTCTTTTCTTGCGCTCTTTCCCTGGCAAACACGATTATACCGGAGAGGAGGAGTGCTAGGCCTATTAGGAAATAGTGGATTATTCTCATGCCTATGCCTAGGCTTACGGTTTCACCTGCCCTTGAGCCCAAGAATATGGGCATGATGCTCTTTCCAAGGACAGTCATTTCGTACAATGTCAGCCCGCCGATCGAAGCCAAGATGGCTGATCCGCAAACTATTAGGAGCGCGGTGGCCAGCCCCACGGACAGATAGAGTGATCGTGCCGAGATTTCTTCGGCTTGTCCATGGGGTTCAGCTGTCGTGACGATACGGTAGGTGACCTCGATGGTTTTCCCGTCCTCGGATGGCTGAATGTTTTCGATTGTTACTGGTTCTCCTGTGGCTTTTGTCAGTGCGCAGGCGATGGCGCTGCAGAGTGGGGAACCGATCTTGCTGGACACGCGATTTTTGCTTTCATCGGATTTTTCATCGAGGATTTCATTGAATACCGGATTGGTGACTGTAACTCGGACTGTGTCGTTTTCAGCTTGTAATTCTAGGTTTTCAGCGATTTCTAGGTCTTCGATGAAGAGTTTCGGCATGTTTTTTTGCAGGTACTTGAGATCCACTTTGGTGAAGCTTGTTTCCATTGCTTTTTCCATGAGCTTTGTCAGTTCGAAGCCGGGAGGCGTCAACAGCATGCCTTGCGGGTTTTTGACGATAAGCCGGTTTTCGTATTTTGTGATTTCTTCTGGTCTGGGAAGAACTGAGTCTTCTTGCCTTGGTACGTAGATTCTTGTCGTCTCTGGATCTTCAAAGTACTTTGGCGGTAGATAAATCGCATCGCCTCTGAAGCCGAGTTCTTGTATCATCTGGTCTACTGTTGAAAGTGAAGAGAGTACTGAAGCTTCCAGAAGAAGTTTCGGCACATAATCCTGATCTTGGACGTAAAGAAAAACGACGCCCCAGAATGACAGGCCTAATCCGATGAAGGCGAGTATGCTGGATTCGTAGATAACTGATGCGAAGAGGGCGGCTATGCCGAGCCCAAGCAGCGCAAAACTCGTAGCTACTGCCAGGCTGAACCGTTTAGATTTTCCCATGGTTCTTCTATCTCTTGCTTCTCACGGTGTTCATTTTCCTAAGTTGGTTTACTCTTCCCGTGCATTTATGTTTGATGACATACAAATATGGATATCGCGTACAGATGCCATCCAAGTGCATCGCATGTGACCCCATAGAAGTTTTTCGACTTAGGTACTGGCCCATACTTTTTCGATTATACACTTCAATTCTGGACAGCTGAAATGCTTGCATTGAAATCTGTGTACTAAAATTGTTCTTCGCAAGAATCTAGTGTTGTTCGTTTTACACGTCTGCGTTTGTTCAATATGTATGTTTGCTGAGCTGGTGTAGCGCAAACTTTCTCTTATCTTAGACGAGTTTTTTCGGAAAAAGCTTCAGTTGATTCTTCCATACCTTGGTTGGCTCATCATACACGTTGGCTATTTCACTTTTCACTATGCCGGTCTTTTGTACTTCTGAGAGTTTCCGCAGCATTTCTTCCGAATCAACGAAGTCGCCGGTTTTGTCCTTGTACGTCGAGGCAATTGCATGCAGCGTAGGTTTCGCTGTTTTTTCGGTTTCTACGATCAGGTCTATGATGGTTTTGGTCGACGCTGATAGTTTTTGATAGGCTTTGGCGTTCGCTCTCACTTGCTTTTTCCTTTGGCCAATGTACAGAATTAAGACTATCAGGAGCATTGCTACTGCTACCGCCACGAAATAGATGCTCTCTTGTGACAAGAATAAGGATATTTCTGACCACAATTTGATTGGTTCCCAGTATTGGGTCAATCCCGTAGCGAATGGCAACAGATCTTCTGCCGGCGTCAAGGATTGTGGCGTGTCTGGGTACGTGATGAGGCTTATTTTAACGCTTTTTGTTTGGGTCGTGTTGCCCACCGTGAATATTGAGTCTTCATACCAGTAGAGAACGACTTGTGTTTGGTTTGTTTCTGTCCATTTGAATGCGAAGTATCTTCCTATTATTGGGGGGTTTTGTGAAATCAGGAGATCCTTCAAGCTCAGCTGAGTGACCGTCGATGGCAAACCGATGCTTATCGGCCAGGATACTAGACAGAACTCCCAATCGTGAAGCATTGATGTCGAGGTTCCGATTTCAATCGTCACCCACACTGATCCCTTGCTTTTGTCTAGGGGAGTATAGAGGTACACGAGAGAAGCGTCTTGACCTGATATTTTTTCGAAATCCAGATCGCGATAGTAGAATTCCTTCGTGTATCCTTGGACTTGCGGCAGCAGCTGTGGGTTCCCTTGTTGGCCCGTCGGCGTCTGAATCATGATTTCAGCTGGACTTTGAACCAAGGCGAAGGTGGGCGTTTGAATTGATATTAGCAGGGCTGCGGTGACGATTACGGCTATTGCTTTGATTATCTCGCTCTTCCGAAACCTGATGCGCTCTGGTTTGAGAATCTTGCCACAATTTAGGCAAAATTCCTCGCCTTTTTCAAGTTTCGGGATGCAGTTTGTGTTTTGTACGGATTTTGTAAACACCTGCGCATGGAATACTCTTTCAGCAAGTATGAGCAATAGAAGTGTACCTGCGAAGATGAGAACCCAGCCGCCCAGTAGGTGAAAGAGTTGTAATGCGGTTTCTTCTCCGTAGTAATAACCTATTACGAGAATCGTGGTTATTCTCGTTATGTTAAGCGCGTAGATCAATAGAAACCCAGAAGCAAACAAGATGAGTTTTTTCCACAGCTTGCCTCGCATTATGAAAGCGACAAACACTGAGAATATCAGAAAGCCGATCAAGCTGTAGATGCCTGAACAAGCGATGTCTACGGCAAAGGACATCGTCGCCCCGCCGGGTCTCGTTATCTGAATTACGGGTGTGCCGTACTCGCTCGTGAGCACCGATGGAATTCTGAGCAGGGTTGCCAGGGCATAGGAAGCTTTTGAACTTGTCACGGATAGGGTTGAGCCGAAGGCGTTCAGCATGTCCGAGGGCGGGGGCACTAAAAATATGAGAAAGGCTATGGGGAAGGCCAGTTGTCTGAGTGTTTGCTTGTTGAAAAAGATGAGAGTCAGTCCAGTCACGAAGATTGGCAGGGCAAGCATGTGGTACTGCAGAGGTGTAAAAGTGTGCGAACCATACCAATACAGCGATATTGCTGCTGCTATTAAAAGGATTCCGACGATCGCGAGTAGATGCCTGCTCGCCCGTGATTGATCCTGTTCTTCGTTGGGAATAACCGCCCCTAGCATTTTCCTTTTGCGGTAAAGCAGATATATGAATATGAATGGAATTACTAGTATGTAGCTCATGAAGTCGCTCTGCAAGGCGCCATTTATGACAATTGCTAGATCCTGATAGAAAACCGCCACAACTGCAGCGACAATTGCAGCGATTCTCAGACTCAGAGTCATGTTGCTCGCGTTGACGACCGAGGAAAGCTTCGCTGGATCTCTCATTTCGACACCCAAATGTTGATCAGAAACACCCTGTCCTGTGTTTCTGATTCAAGTATTCTATTGCAAAGGTCACAAATACCATCGATCGATCCTATCCCATGCCGTCCGCGATCTGTATTAACCTTTGCTCCGAATCATGTAACGTTACTGCCTAGAAGATACTCGCGCGACGGATTGTAACCGCCACATCTCTTCACACCAAACAATGTTGAAGTCCGTGCCAAACACAATTGCTGTTTTTCATCGCTGTTTTCTTACAGTAGTTATGCTTTGGACAAATGAATCCGCCATTTTATTTATCTGATGCCCTTATAGCTACGTTCGACAAGTTCTTTAGCTTTGAGTATGAGCTTATATCTTGGTAGGAGGATTTTGTCAAATGTCTGGATTTTTTCCAGATTCCCGTTCCACTCTTTTTTCCATCTCCAAATCCCCCATTCACTAGATTCCTCAGTCGGAGGAGGTTCAGGAACCGTTCCCATACCATACTTTGAATAGCCATTTTGGCTCGCCCATTCCATAACCTTCCAGTGCAATATATCGTTGGGCCTAACTTCCCATCCTTCAGTGCGCGAGCCAGCATTCAATGCATAAACGGTCTTTCCATGGATTACAATGTAGACTCCTGAAACGCTTTTCCCTTTCCAATATGCTAAAAACACCTTCGATAACTCGGGCTTGTATATTTTCCATACTGCTTCGTACCATGAGGGAGGTTGTATTGAGAAACCTTTCCTTTCCGCCGAGCCTTGGAGCATTGAATAGAAGGTTCTTAAGTCTTCTTGACTGCGTGATTGAACGATTTCTACCCCTTCTTTCACAGCTTTCTTTATGTTTCTCCTCTTGTTGTGGTTAACCTTCTCCCAAAGCTTTTGCACTCCTTCTTCAAGGTTCACAACGTACTCATTTTCAATTTTTGCTGAAGCATACCCCATTTTGTGGAATACTTCCTGGAATTGCCAAGAGTCAGGAACCGATATTTGTGCACGTATTATCCGTTTTCTCCTGCAATAGTCTTCAAGTTCTTTCAGGAGACTCCCAACTAACTGGTTTCTTTCCTTTGTTTCCGCGTCCACGATGGGTCCATTCATTACTCCCAATGTCATGCCGAACCCGAAATAGCTTGAATATGTTCCTTGAACTATTCCGACCAGTTCTCCGTTATGCGCGATGGAGAGTCTAACAACTTTTGTTCTTGGATATGTCATTTTTGTTATTTCGCCCATTTCAAAACACTGTGCAAGATCTCCTTCAGGTTGATTTATGTTCAAGAAAGAATTCCATAGTTCAACCGACGGGTTTTCAACAACATCGTATCCAGACACAAAATTCGCCTCTTCTCTAATTCAAAGTAATTTTGATCGGGTTCCAAATATCTTTTGAATTCCCAAACTCGTTGAAACCGGTCAGTTCATTCGCTACGAACATCCTCAATCACTTTAGCTCATTACTGGACTTTATCTTTTTCTCAAAACGTAATCGATCGTCAGGGCATTTGCGGAGCGCGCCGGCCGTGACAACTCACGTTCCGACTCATCGTTAGATGTCGTCGTAGTCGCCATACACAAAGTGTATTCTATTCGCAGAGCATTTCAGCATTTTTTCTAGTTCTTTCCCGGTCGCGGCATTTGGCATTAAGAAAACTTGGATCGATCGATCAGGCTATCCGTATTTTTCAAGAATTCTTTGATATGGGTGACCCTCTGTTATTTGGCATCTTACAGTATTGATGTTCAGCTGGTCAAAATCGCGATCGATCGATCGCTCAAAATGAAACACCTAGGTCGTCCAAGGCTTGGTTCACGGTGAGGGCTTTCACGCCTTTGAGTATAAGATAGTCGAGAAAGTCTGCGAAGTCTTGCGCGCCTATCTCAAAGTGCCATACACGTGCATGGCTAGGATTAGGAACAACGTTGTGGAAGAATATTATCATCCAACCTTCCGCATTGTAAACTTGATCAACTAAGCGTAAGCGTTTGTATCTCATCAAACGAGCGCGCGCGCTATCTCCTGTTTCTCCAGCCGCTCCTGACAGCCTAAATTGAGATGGCGGCAATTGCATTATGTATGGAGGAGTGTATGCTGATCTCCCTGACCTGTAATAACTCCGCACAATTGAATCAACATGATCATTCGTGTCTCCATAAGGATAAGCAAAGTTATTCACTTGGAATCCATGACTCTGCAAAACCTGCTTTGACACACTACATTCGGAACGTATCTGGTCGTCAGAAATATGTGTGAAATGGGGATGTGTCTTGCTGTGACTCGCTATTTCACAACCATAATTTTGTAGATTCTTGAGCTCAGTAATGCTCATGTATGCACTATTAAGCGAGAAATCTCTGATGTAATCGGTAGTCACGTAGAATGTTCCAACCATACCTCTTGATTTCAACAGTGGAAAAGCGTAATCATATATATTCTGCTTGTTATCGTCAAAGGCTATGGACACTGTAGCATCTCGGGAATTCCCTCGTTTTCGCCGAGCCAGTTTTTGAAGTAGAAACCAAACATACGTCATTTTATCCATTACCAAATTACAACCCTTTCGACTATTGACGAACAAGTTCTGATTCCTTTGTTAAACCAAATCTGAATCTCCAGCGCTCACATACCACTCTCCAGCTTCCTTGTATGTTTGGAAGAACTCGTTCGAATTAACACGCGCTATGAACCTCATTCTCTGAGAAAGATATGGCGTGAATCCGCTTTTTTTCAAAGCCTGATACCCGATTTGATTCCGTTGCATCAAACATCTTACCGAATCCACTGATTGCCCGCTTAGGTGCGCGATTAATGCATGAACAAGACCAAAGAATACACCTTTGGAAACGGAGAGAATGTCAGCGATATATCCGATATCTCTCCCTCCAGATTTGCTCTTGGAGAGTACAGCATACGCTTGAATCTTGCCGTCCATTTTGGCAACGATGACGTAGTAATGCGCGCCAGGTTTTGCAAAATATCTCCAGTTCAAATACCTATGGTCCCTAACTACGCTTATGCCATAATCCGTTGATACCTTTTTCCAGATCTCGTCTATTCCTCTGTCAAAACGAGAGACTTGAGTCATTTCAATGTTCTCAAATGATGTCGCAGAACGTTGCCGCCATATTGAGAAAAACCAATCCAAACACTTTGCAGTGCTTCTCAGAATCGGTTCCGCCCGCTTCAGTCTTCTAAACTCTCCCTCGATAGCCTGATGCGTATCGAAGAACGTTACGAGAACAGGTATCTTGGAGACATCAAACCACCCGTATTGTATGTGCCCGTAGTAGGCAGGCTCGGTGGGAAAGCCATATGTAAGAAATACTTTCTCATCCTTTGCTTTTTTCATTAGAGTCTTCCCTATAGCCAAGAACATCCCTTGACGTAGGTAGTCAGGATGGACACACAAATCACAAGCTTGTGAACCGGTTATGATCTTATTCCCTACCTTTATGTCCATCAGCTGAAGGCCCATGTGACCTACTAGTTTCCCATGGTCTTCGGCCACGACTGTCAGAAAACCTCGGGGGGCTTTTTTGTACTTCCAAGACCAACCTTCCAGATCGTGCTTGGTCCCTCGGAAGACCAAGTTCATCAAATCGATTATTCCTGTTTCATCGCCCTCTTGATAAGTCCGTACTTTCCATTGCTTCATATTGATCATTTTTCCAAGCATCAATTATACGCGCCTGCGTGAATCGATCCGATCGATCTACCCTCTTAGCGCGCGTTTTGGAATGTTAGATTAGAATGAATTCGGTCTTTATTTCGAGATTGCTAATGATCTGCCTGATCTCATTCTCATACGCTGGATTTGCCAGAATTGTGTAGTCTGGCTGGTGATCGAGCAAGAATCTTGGTTCAACGATTTTTTGTCCTGTTCCAGGTACATGCATTCCTTGCTTGCGGGGATTCATATCTACGGCATATTCTATCCGTGGATCCTTAAGAATATTTAAGAAAGTAACACCTCTTGCACCGGCTCCCCACACGACTACTCGTTTTCCCTTGTTAAGTAACTGCTTGACTCTGCTGCTGTGTTTTTCGATCGTGTTGGTCGACTTGGCAGCAAATGAGGTGATGCAGTCTTTGATTTCGCCGGCTTCCAGTTTTGGATTCGGCCTGAAGCTTGACTTCGTTCGGGTTTTGGGGGTGGCATCAATGTAAAGTGAGTCGAAGATTTCATTTTTGGACTCCGTAACCTCGGAGATGCTAAATCCGCAGGAAGAAAAAAGGTAAGACAAAGAAGGGACGGTGAAATATGAAACATGCTCATAGATAATGTCCGTGAAATCTCCCTCCTCAAAGGCCTTCATTACATTTGGCACTGCAAAGAAAAGATGAGTCTTTGAACTTTGACCGAGTTTTTCCCGCAAAACACTCAGGAAGTTTTTGGGATAATTCATGTGTTCAAGTTCGTGATAGGAGAAAATAAAATCGGCTTTGTTACTCTCACTTAGCTGTGGATAGAAGCTTGAGATTGATCCGACCAGATCATTCGCCTTTCGACTCTTGCCTTCAACCTCCGTGCAGAAAGGATCCAATCTCAGTCCATGGTTGTTCCCCAATTCGATCAACAAGGAGAGAAAGTCAACTTTGCCCCCTCCTATCTCAATAATGCTCTTGTCATGCAGATCATAACGTTGGATCAGGTTGGTTGCCAATTTTTTCGCGAAACTTCGAAAGTGAGGGGAGTAGAAAAGGGAGTTGTCGTAACGATGACCGTATTGGTTTTTCTCTGGCTCCAGTGCGATGTTTGTTACAAAGGTGCAAAGCGAACAGAACGCCAGTTTGATGTCCCCTTTGGGACAGTTGATGGCTTCATCCTTGCTTCTCCATAGGAGATTGCAGCTCGCAGGAACATCCGTAACTTCATAGAAAATCCACAATCCTGACGAACCACATAATGGACAACGAATATCTGATTGTTTATTTCCTATTGCTTCAATCATATGAGACTGCTCCGTTTTCGACCAGTTGCGAGTCTTGAATATTCAGTGATCGAGCGGTCTTTTCCTGCTCATTTTTCATCATGCCTTGTTGAAATCAGCTTCCAGTTCCTCGCGCGCGCTGCAACACTTGATAAGATCGAGTATTGCTGCTTATTCGGATTTCCCGATAAGTGCAAAAACCTCCATGGAGCTGACTTTTTATGGGTGTTGTACGTTTCAATTTCGTATGTGCTCTTCCTGAACATTGGAGTTGCATCTCCGATAGTTTATGAGGAATTTTCACGACGCATGCTAGATAACGTTCTGTAGAGAGAAACATATTCTGCTGCAACTGCTTCCCAGCTGTATTTTTTCACTGTTTCCAGGGCTGTTTGCGATAGTTTTTTCCTCAGACTTGAATCTTTGTACAACGTAAGAATTGCTCTTGACAAGGCGCCAGCGTCACCGGATTTGAACAGCACACCATCTTTCCCATCCGACACGATTTCTCGAAAGCTTCCGATGTCAGATGCTATAACAGGAATTCCTGAGGCCATTGCTTCGAGGACGGTGATGCCGAAACCTTCATATTTTGATGGAAAAACGCATATATCAGCAGATTTGAAATAGCGAGGAACACTCGATCCTCGAGCTAAACCGTGGAAAATCACATATTCAACGATTCCCCTACTCTTCAAAAGAGACCGAAGATGCCGCATGTATGTCGGATATCCATCCCCTACAAGATGCAGTCTTACATTTGGAAGCGCTGACCGAAGCCTGTCTACAGCCTCAATCAAAATAGGAATGCCTTTCATCCTGGATAGCAATCCTAAATACAGAATGGCAGGATCACCATCCAACAAGAATCTAGAATCACATTTGCCAAACCTATCTGAGTCTACGCCGTTGGGTATGACCACGATTTTGTCAGTTTCAATTCCATACCAATCTACGGCATTAGCACGCATGTTCTCTGAATTCACGACTATTCTATCCGCATCCTTGCAACAGTCCAAAATGCTCCAAAGAAAATATTCTCCAAGAACAAGACCTGATCCTAGCGCGTGGCGCAGAGAGCGCAAGCGCGATCGCTCATGTCTTTGAAACTCGCGTTCGATAGGCATTATCCCATGAAGATTCAAAATGGTCGGAGTGCCTCTTAATCTTGCAAGCTTCAGCAACATGTAAGCCCCATTAATCCACGTCGGAGCTACATTGAAGTGGATGACGTCAAACTCGTTCGTCAAAAATCCTTTATACACTCTGAGAAGATCCGCCAGATACGCCCTCTTAGGTGCAAATCGAGGAAAATACGTCACATTTACCTCTTTTGGCAAAGCTCTTACCAAGTAACGAGCAACATTACTAACTCCGCCAAGTGAAGAAGGTTTCGGTTCAGCATAGTATAACACATTCAATCCAATCCCGCCGTGCGCGCTAATTTCAATTTCTTGATTACCGGAACAAGCAAACACTTCAGAGTCCACTTGACGCCTGGGGTGAACTTACGTCCAAACCGTGAATGGTTTAGAAATGCATTTTCCGCGCGCGCGGTCGCTAACCAAGGCAATCCATTGCTTCGCCTAACTCATGCCGTTGCAGTGATTAATAGCCTTTTTGGACGCGCGCAGCTATATGATAACTGCACATTTTCCTTTTTTTATTTTCGTGCAATTCTGTCAGTAGCGCGCGGAATGATCAAATCCTATCAAACCGTTATGCGCGCGATGAAGTCAGATTGTCTTTCCATATTCTGAAGCTACTATACTTATGTCGCATATCTTTATTGCTTGATTTTAGATCGATCGGTTCTAAAAGATCACCGTGTATAATGACATGCCCTACGACCTGCGGAGCAAGATACGCGAATCGATCGAAAGCAACAGATTTTATGTATCGCCTGAACCTTGTTTCAAGGAGATATGCGCGCACGCTTCGACCAGTTTCGAGTCTTGAATATTCAGCAGTATTAGGGATACTTGAAAACGGATGAATAGCAAAAAAAAGTCCAACGCGCCTTCCAGCTTAGTAGAAGCTTTCTTCTAGTCGCCGGAAGTCTTGCCCGCTTAATCTCCAACCAACAGCCCCAACATTCTCTTTGATGTGGTCAATATCTGTAGCTTTGGGAATGGTTACTATTTTTTCTTGTGAGATGAGCCAGTTCAGTGCCACTTGAGCCTGTGTTTTTTCATATTTCTTCGCCATTTCATCTAATACTGGAAATCCGGGTCTAGCTAGTTTACCTTCCTCAAGGGGAGACCATGCTATCAGCATTATGTTTTTCTCTCTGCAATAGGAGTGTAGATCTCTAGCAGACAGCCCGTTGAAATACGTTTTTTGAATTCGAGTCAGATTGTAATATACTTGATCGGCGACAAGTCTATGTTTTTCTAGTTGACTCTGAGCTTCCTGAAACAAGTGAATCGAAAAGTTGCTGACTCCAATGAATCGGGTGTAGCCCTCATCAACACAGTGCTCCAAGGCCTTCATTGTCTCTTTGATCGGCACTTTCGGATCAGGCCAATGAATTAAAAAGAGATCTATGTAGTCTGTACATAGGCGCCTTAGACTGCTCTTAATAGAAGATAGAACATCAGCATAGTGAAGGTGTGTCCTATATACTTTTGTTGTAATGAAGAGGTCGTCTCTCTTGTAAGGTTTAATAGCGTTTCCCACAAGCTCCTCGGCATGTCCAGCTCCGTAATATTCTGCTGTGTCTATATGTGTCATTCCAAAGTCAATGGCCGTCCTAATGGCTATTATGGACTCCGCGTCATTTGAGTAGTCAGCTGTATCCTTGCCGCCCATGCCCCATGTTCCCACGCCGAATGCAGGTATTTTTGTGCCTTTTATCAGTTCTTTATACTCCGTATGAATTGAACCTCCCGCGACAAGACAAGTCAAAAAACACTCCGTTCAATTGAATAAACATCTTTGCCATTTTGCTTATTGTGACTGGAGATCTTGGGTCGAGTTCTAACAGCTGGGATAATTGGCCTCTTGTGACATGTGCATTTGTCCCTCAGTAAATTGACGTAGTTTCGATTCCGTCAGTGGCGTCGAATAGAACTAGTTGTTTCTCCATTCAGTTCACCCCCAGAAAAAAGAGAAAGGAAGTTACTGTCTGTACGTTGTCTCCCGATCACACCGTTCTTCAATGCTTTCAACTCTGCAATGATAGTTTTCAGTTGAATCTGCCGTTGGTTCACGTTGATGTCCAGCCACCTTCTTGTTTCCTTGAAATGGTCTATGGTGACAACTGGTTTGTTTTTCTTAGTTGCTTTCTGCTCCATCGTGTAACCCGCTGTTTGCTTGCACCAGTTCTCAATGTCTGCACGTGACATGTCGCGCGCGCTGTGTATGGCGCCGGGTCATTCATATCTTGACATTTCTCCTACGCAGGGTTCTGTCCAAACGGCCCGTGTTAACGCTTTCCTCAATATGCGAAATGCGTCTATACCTAGGTCCTTCAAACTCCTCCAAAGTGAACCCAACTTTCTTAAAGACCTCGTAAAGTTGCTTTGCTCCTTGACACGCGTTCCATTGTGGCTTGAATTTGGGCAGTGTCTGGGAAATCTTGTTGAAGTTGACTCGATAGGAACGTTTGTCTAGTTCAGCATCCTTTGCGTACTCAATCCGTGAATCGGGAACTGTGTCTTTCACAATCTCAGCAAGTTCCCGTACTCGATAGTTCTCCTCGATGATACCGACATTGAAAACTTGGTTGTGAATCAAGTCGTAGGATGAATCTAGGACAGCCATAAAAGCTCGCGATATGTCCTCAATGTGTACGATTGGACGCCACGCCATGCCGTCACTCTTTAAGAATACAATTCCAGTAGTGTAAGCCCAAGCAACCAGATTATTGAGAACTAGATCGAACCGAAGTAGAGGAGATACGCCATACGCTGTTGCGGAACGTAAGAACGTTGGACTGAAATTCGAGTCCGCCAACTTGGAGATATCTCTTTCCGAACGTATCTTTGAAACAGCGTACGGTGTGATGGGTCGCGGTTTTGATTCCTCATTCACCGTGTCAGCTGTGGAGGCACCGTAAACACTGCACGTTGACGAGAAGATATAGCGTCGGACTCCGGCCTTCTTAGCCAGCTTGGCCAACTTAACCGAAGCTTTATGATTGATTTCATCCGTTATTTCCGGATTGAAATAGCCAAGTGGGTCATTAGACAGTGCGCACAGATGGACGACAGCATCACAATTTTGCAGATCTGACGGTTCAATGTCCCGGATATCCTTTTTCACGTATGTAACTTCAGGGACATCGCCAGTAATCGACGGATCACCGAATATGCACCCGTCGAAAAGGTCGCTATCAAGCCCAACAACTTCATAGCCGGCTCCTTCAAGCATAGGCACCATAATTGAACCTATGTATCCCTTATGACCTGTGACCAAAACACGCATGCTCTTCACCTAGCTTTCATATAATGCTTCAGCCCAAGCGCGCTGGAGCAATGTATCATTATATGCCAAAGAATCGGTCCACCTATTTTCACTATTGCTTTCTGCTCCATCACACAGCCTCTCCTAGGAGGCGAGTCCCAGCGCTCCCAACGAGAATAGCTATCTTCATTTCATCCACTCATTCTTTTAAAGATTGGGATCACTATGTTTCTAAGGATCAACTTGGCGCCTGAAGCCAACTTGCGTCCAAAACGTGACCGATTCAGAAAAGCATTTTCCACGTCAGTGCCAATACTCATCCACCCTTCTCTAAAAAACCAGCTATTCACTTGTGCATAGCATAGTAGCCGCTCGTGCCATTTGAGCGGAACACGTCTCACAGACCTGAAATACTCGACGAAGTTCTTCAATTCGGCGATGTTGAATTGACTAGCTGTCCACCAAGCAACTTGCTCTTGGTACCTATCTGCAGCTTTCGCGCCAGACACCGAGCCCTGTTCATAGAACCTGTACGAGTATGCATCGGGATGATCTCGTCGAAAGAAAAGACATTCAGGAATTTCGTATACTCGACCGATGAGAGTTATTTCCGCCAGAATATTTCTGTCGGTTCCCACGTAGTTTCCAAAGAGTGGTGTCATCCGAAGCGAATCCGCCCGCATCACTCCGAAAATCGGCAAACATGGATTATGTTTGTTGATTATGTCACGAAAACGTTCATGTGGCTTCAATGAGCTGATTCTCATTTTGTGTTCATAGGTGCCCACTATGGTACCATGTTTATCAATGCGTGCAGTTTTAGAATAGCAGAGGACGATGGATGGATCCTTGTCAAGCACACCAACACACTTTTCAAGAAACTCCGGCGCGAGCACATCGTCATATGCAGCCCACTTAAAATACTCTCCAATTGACAACTCAAAGACACTATTATGATTCTTTGAAGCACCGAGGTTTCTTTCATTACGATAATAACGAATGCGAGTGTCGGCTCGAGCATATCTATGGCAAATCTGTTCGGTATTGTCAGTGGAAGCATTGTCCGAGATCACTAGTTCGAAGTCTCGATATGTCTGGGCCAGAATAGAGTCTAGCGCCTCTGCTAGGTATTTCTCACCGTTATAAACAGGCATGCCAATGCTTACGCGCGGTCTTTTCCTGCTCATTTTTCATCAGGTCTTGTTGAAATCAGCTTGCGCTTCCTCGCGTCGTAGCGCTTGATAAGATCGAGTATTCGTTCGATCGATCGATTTTCCTTCATTCGTGACGTTTTCTTCGTTAGGATAGGCATATTCAATTGATTTTGCTATTTCAAAACGGTTCAGACGATCAAACATGGATATACACTTTTCTTCGATCGATCGATTTTCTCCAGCAATCAACCGATGAGCTGGAATGTCCGTTGCGATAGCAACTTTCTCCATAGCTAGGTATTCTGTAACCTCCTTTTTCATTGAACTGCGCAGGAGCTACTCTATACATATCTGTTGCAGCGTGCGCGGACTTGCCATCGCTGAGCAGAGACGGAACACGCTCATCACACAAGTCCATAATTGACCAATTGATCTATACAAAAAAAGATTATGACCATTTTTGGCCATTTTCGGAACAGCCATGCGGGCTATAGGCATGGTTAAATATCTTTCTTCTCGTTAACAATAGGCATGGTTAAATATCTTTCTTCTCGTGTTTTTTGTAGATTGGGAGAAGGTTAGGCTACATGCGGACTCATACAGTGTTCTTCTCGTGTGTTTTTGTAGTTTTCTTGCTTGTTTGTCTGCTCGAAATGGGGTGCAAGGTTTCTACGGTTTCGGCAACCGAAGTAGGTCCACCTCTTCCTGACCTTAATGGTGATGGTGTTGTTAACATCTCTGATGTAACCATCTGGGCACGCAGTTTTCATTCTCACCCCGGGGATCCAAATTGGAACGGTGCAGCTGACCTCAATTCTGACGGCGGGGTGGATGTTCGCGATGCTGTCATTCTACTCAAAGATCTTGGGAAGAATTGTCGATTCTATGACTTTAACGACCTGTCGGGGTGGAACGTGAGTGGAGGAAGCTGGAGTGTACAAAATGGTACTCTTGAGGGGTCCAGCAGCCAAGAGGGTTTGATTCACGTTGGAGACGCTACGTGGAAAGATTCCGTTTTCACTGCGAAGCTGAAGGTTGCAGGGGATGGCGCGCGCGCGGAGGCCGCTGTTGCATTTTTTAGTGACCCGAACAATTTCTATTATGCGGGAATCGGCTGCTGGGGTCACAGAGTTTCGATTTCAACTAGATTAGGTGGTGTCTGGCGGGAGTTGGCGTTCAGCGGTGACATAGCAGACGTTGAGAGAGAAGTTTGGTACGTTTTGGCGGTAAAAGTTTCTGGTGGTACAATTATGCTGTACTTGGATGGCTCCTTGGAATTGTCGATGAATGATTCGACTTTTGTATCAGGCTCTGTTGGAATAAGAATCTGGGATTCACACGTGATCGTCGACTATGTGACTGCCATCGGGACGATCGATCGATCGACTGTTGTGTCACAAGGCCAGCCTGCGCTAATGGGAGCAGATGATATTGTAACTCCTTGGTCTGTGAATTCGGTTTTCTGGTCACGAACAAATGCTCAAATAAAAATACTTCAACAATATGGTGGTACAATGGTTGATACATTAATTGATAATTCTCAACTAACACGAACTACTTTGGTTGGTACTTATGGTGATGTATTAATACAGGTGAGCGATAATTTACATCAGCGTGGAATGTTATTTGGTCTTCAACCTTTTGCCATGGACGGTCGTACTGATTATGTCGAGCTTGCTAATGAAGTAGTCAACAATACCAACGGGATGGGTGACAGATGGATTAGTGTATATGGCGATGTAATTGGTATTATTCAGCCTGACATAATAAATGTTTTTAGTGAGTGTTCTGGTGATTTGGCATCTGGTTATGTAAGTGCAGGTTATATGCAAAGATACATTGCTTTTTGTTCGAGGGCAATAGATGCTTGGAGAGCTATAAAACCAGATTTGATTGTTGCTGTAATGGGTTTACCTTTTTGGGACTTGAAACCTTTAATTAATGCAGGAGGAATACCAAGATCAAATGTCGTTTATGCTTTGCATTACTATTACCAATATCGTGGGGGGTATCCTCCTAGTTGGCAACCAGAAATGCAAGCATATTATGATGGTGATTTCGCAAATGCAAAAACATTGTTGTATAAATACTTTCTTGAAGATGAAGGGATACAATTAGCCTTAGATCACGGTTTCAAGGTGTGGTTTGAGGCTCTTGGATGTAATGTGACTAATCCGAATGCAGTAGCCTTTGCTAAAGATGCTACAGATTTTTGCAAGCAATACAACATAGGGTACGTGACATCTGGCAGTCATCCTTACAACGCTTATTCTTGGATGTTCAACAGTGACGGCACGCTTAATGATGTTGGAAGGATAATGCTTGAAAACATTAAGGCATAGTGAGCGAAACTCAATGGGACAACCATGGGCTAAAAACATGTAGGGAAAGGATGCTTGTAGTTTTCTTGACGAGATATTTTCTTTTTTGAGGAAAAGCGTTGTCTGATCGATCGATTCGATTGTAAAGTTCGCATATTCAGGTTGGTTGTGTCGATTATGCACCTTAGGGTTACTTGCTTTTCTCTGCTATGTAGGAGAAACCTGAATCATAAACCACGCTAAATCTGTCCAGTATCCGTTGGGATGTTTCTCCGATAGAAATATTGCTCATTTGAAGACTTTTTGCCAAACCGACCGAATAGATTATGCAATCATAGGTCGTAATGTTTGATAATCCAAAACGGGGTGCGAGGTCGGTGTCGATTTCGGTACTTCCTTGGACTTGTGGAGCAATGTACCAATGAGCACCAGAATCTGAGATTACTATGCTATACGAATTCCAATTGTATTTCTCGATCATAAAGTTTGTTGTCGTAAGGTCCTCTTTTGTTTGAAACGTTATTGGATAACTAGCAAACGAAACGTGAATTGGAACAAAAACGAACAAGATCAACAGAATCAAAACCAAGTATTTCAGGTACGGTCTAAACTTGCTCTCGTACAAATATAATACCCCCAATGACATGGGAACAAAAACTAGGGGTATCGCACGTGAACCGAGAGTAAAAAGCACGCTGCCCAAACCTGAATAAACAGCCCCAGTCAAGAAAATAGCTTTGTCTATTTCTCTCAGTTTTCTCTTAATTACCAAGAAAACGAAACCAACAAAGCATAAAAGTCCACATGCAATTGTTACCGTTCTAGAAAGCAATTGTGCTATGACATCAAATTGAACAGAAATAGGTGCAAGTGTAGATGTGGCTATAGAAGAGTATTCGCTATGAAGTACAAAAGTATCAATAATATTGACGGCGAAAGAAAGCCGACCCATGGTGATTTGCACTACTAAATAGGTGATCAATGCGAGAACAAAGAATCTAAAATATTGTTTGCTTCTGTCAACAATACTCCGCAGTAGCAGATAGAGAACAAAAAAAAGAGGAACAAAGGCATGGGTAATTGTAATACTTGTATACAAAATGAGCATAGTCAGTATGATGCCAGTGCTCTTTTTTCGTCTTTCCAAACTGAACAGAAGAAAGAGAAGCCCAAGTGCGAGTGAGAATGGAACAGCTTGATAATTCAAAAAATAAAACATTACAATAAAGAAGGCCGCCACTGCAAGAGAGACGCCCCGGTTATAAACTTTTGAAGCATAAAGATACAAACCCGTAGATAACAGAGAGCCTATAATTGTAAATAACAGAAATTCATAGTTACCTAACTTCAGCCCACTCACTGAAGTTGTAATGTCAGCAAGAATGAAAAAAGAGGGCCACTGGTAATAGCCGTGAATTGCTTGTGAAGGGTCCAAATTATGTGTCGTAATGAAATATTCTGTCAACCCTCTAAAATAATGTGCATCGCTACTGGATAACATGTAGTAAAAATACGATAATGAATACAGGGTCATAACACAGCCCACAGTCATTATCCACTTCCAATACTTGTTTTTGAAGCTAATAGCCATCATACACATTGACGATAACAGCAGCGGCAGGCTAATCCAATATAAGACTGGCACATGGTTGAAAATAACGTCGTTTACAGAGTTAATTGATAAAGGATAGCTTATGCACCAAGAATAAACGATTAATACTAAACCTGCAAAAAAAGGAAGAAGCAATAGTTTATTCTTTTCCATCTTCTGCACCTTGCCAATCTTGTCGATTAAAACCATATGATAGGTGACAGTTTAATCAGCACTCAGAGCGCGCATTGAGGACTTTCCTTGCAAACATTCGAATATTGTTACTTAATTGACTCAAGGAATAGCTATTCTCCAGCTTTATTAGCCGATCAGTTAGACTTTCTACTCCGTCGCCAAGTATTTCATATTTTCCACCATTAGTAAGTTCGGAGCAGAATGGGAGTCTCAGCATCAGAGGAATCTCCCCCAGACACATACACACTCAAGAAGCGCCATTGGACAGGCTTTATGCACGCTTGGGATCGCGACAAATTTCGCAGACTGTCTATTACAGGGAAGTATACAAGCCTTACACCTTGATAGTTCCCGTAAGGTTTGATCTCAAATCTTTTTCTTACGCAGCTCGCGCGCGCCAGGACACCTCGGTCACGTTGTGCACATGCGCAAACCCATAGCATTATGTCGGGTTAATGTACAGTTCTGCGTCGGCAAACCAAACCAATCCCGTAGCGGTAGCAGGTCTAACGTCCAACCATAAGACCATTTTTGTTATAGGAGTTGCGGGAATGATGTTTCCATAAACATCTTTAGTGTATATGGTGCTTTGCACTACAATATCCCAAGTTCTCAGAGTCCAGCCAATTGTTCCCCAATGAACTTCAGAAGCTATGTGTTCTGCACCGTCATGTGGATAAGAGTCAAGTATAGTTATGCCTCCAGCGCCATTTGGACCGTAAAGGTCCATCCCGAGTCGTCCACCGTTATACTCAGGAGGGTCCGTCCCTGTGTATACGTAAGTATCGTCAACCTTTATCCAGCACTTAGCTACGATGTGGTCGCCTGGCTTGACAGGATACCACGTGCCATCGCATTCTCTCCATTGGTTCACGTCCGCGCTTGTATGTGGTTCAAGGCGAATGCTTGATTTTCCCACTGTTCGGATGACGCTGTAATCTACAAATATGATTTGCGGACCGCTACCATAAGTCAAACCCCAATCATCAGGAATAACAGCCAAATTTACATTGGAAGGCGAGTAAGTGATGCTTCCTTGAGAGAATATACTGGTCTTTGATGAACTCTGTGCTATTGCGGTAAGCTGGAAAAGAGAATAGCACAGTATCAGGCAGAAAAGGAAGGTAAGACATTTCCTCTTTTCCATTAATCATACATCCGCTCTCGATGCGATTTTCTGAAGCTGTTTCTGTATCTGATGTAGTAAGCTTCAATATAAAGACCCCGGTAGAAGTGTTCAACGTAAAAACATTAGCGCGCTGCCTTGTCTCTAAAATGGTTAAAAATGGTTATAAGTCCGTTTTTGCTTATCTGAGCCCGAAATGGGCTTCTTTGACGAACGCGTTTTAGCAGCGCTTAAGGACGGCAAGCCCAGAAGCTTCACAGCGCTTCTAAGCGAAGTGGGGTTTAGCCACAACACTTTGCAGCAGCATCTCGAGCGTCTAATGGCTCAAGGTCTCATTCTTAGGGAGAAAGCAACCGCAAACAGTTTCGGAAGACCCAAATTTGCCTATCATGTGCCATCCAAGACCATGAAACAGGTCACTGTCGCCCTCCAAGATCCACGCGTTGAACTCGTGGCCCTGCCGTTTAGTCGCTTAAGGCATGTTTGCAGGTTTGAGAAGGGCGGCTACTGCAAAGAAACAAGGAAGAACTGTGCGCCTCAATTTTGCCCCCAAATCCGCAAATAAGACTTATGACCACTTTACACCAATTTCGGGACAAGCCAGCGCGCTAGCTCTGTAGCTCGCCTTACTTTCGTTGAAGGCTATTTGTTTCATTATTATGGAGAGCGAAATCGTAAGCCTTTATGGCAAGAATTGCTTCTCTTTTTTCTCGGTTCGTAAATCGATAAAAGATAATTTTCCAGACTCCCTGCCACTTTTTCCCACGTGTATTCTTTTTTGACGATTTCCCGACCGATTTTTCCCTGTTCATTAAGAGAATCCTTGTTGAGGTAGACATATTCTATTGCTTCTGCAATTTCCATCGGGTTGACTGACGAGATATAAACACCGCATTTTGCTTCACCTATGACGGCCCGATGAGCTGGAATGTCTGTCAAGATAACAACTTTTTCCATAGCCAAATATTCCAGAAGTTTTAGTGGACATTGAAACCTCCAATAAGGATGATCGGGCAAAGGAACGATGCAAACATCGGACATTTCGATAAACTTCGGGACTTCGGCATGATTTACTGGATCATGGATGATTACATGTTCTTGAAGCCCTGCCTTCTGTACTACTTGCTTTAACTTGGAAACCATGGGTCCAGTTCCGAGGAGAAACAGGACAACATTGGGATAGTCAGGTCTAAGGATTTTCATACTCTCTATGGTTTCCTTCAATCCTCGGGTCGCAGTGAAGACTCCATGATAGAAAACAACAAACTTATCAGACAACCCGAGTTCTTTCTTCAGTTTTGTACAATCAGAAGAGTAGTTTTCGGGATTGAATAGCTCCGTGTCAACGCCCATCGGCCAGGTTCCCACGTTGCAAGGATCTATTTCGAAGGTTCTACAAATCTCTTTCCTCATTAGTGGAGTTATGATTGTCATGCCGTCAAATAGCTTCTTGGCTACGAGAATGGATGTATTGAACCAAAACTTCAGTTGAAAACCTCGAAATCCCGTCGTCTCAACTGGAATACTTCGCACATCCAAAACAGACTTCACCTTCTTGAACCTAGAAATTGGAAGCTGTGGAAAGACACTAAGAATATGGACATAAGGGTCCATAATGATGACGTCTACCTTTGAAATGGTTATAAAAATAGGTAGATAAAGGAACAGGAAAATCGTAAACATGACTGGCAAAATCAATGGAACATCTCTCAGAGGAACAGAAATTATGCGCACTCGTGGATCTTCAGTTCGAGAGACGTTCTTGGATCGCACTGCTATGAGAGAGACCTCATGTCCGAGTTCTGCAAATTGTCTCAAGATATTTAAGAGCGCCATGCTGTTAAGGTCGATGTCCAATCTTGCGAAGCTTACCCAAAGAATTGACAACTTTTTGGGATTAATCTCTTTTACTACATTCATCGCTTCGACACACTCAATAATAGGTTTTTCGATGCATCTGCAGACTTTCTTGTGGCAGCAAGTAGCATACTGTTTCTTTGAAACCGAATCTAAGACTGGTGAACCATCCGGCAGTAATTTTGATTCTGTTAGACATCCAACAATAATCACATATCGAGAGCTAAGTTTTGAATAGATGACCAAGCTTAGCGACTAGAACTTCCAAGGTACGAAATAAGATAGCAACTTGATGTAGCACCGATTCCTGTTCATTAGAATCGTTTGTGAGATTGCCTGTGCTTCTGGCCTTGCTTGGTCTATGGCGCGCGTTGCTTAACCTCTCCAACAGTTCTCTTTTGCTTGCTTAGTACGTAGTCGATTGCGGCTCTATAGCCTTCTAGACTTTTTTCGTAGGAGAAATCGCGTATCATTTTTCTTGATGCCTTTTTCATTTCTTGCCTAAGTCTATGATCGCATAGAATGCTTTTTATGGTCTGATATAGCTGTTCTACGTTCCTGGTCTCAATTATGTAACCATTCACTTCGTTTTTTACCAAGTCTCGTGATGCACCAGCATCGTAAGTTGTGATGATCGGGCAACCGCATACCATAGCTTCATTTATAACAAACCCCCACACATCATGCAAAGTTGGCAACACAAAAACATCTGCCGCTAAGTAGTAGTCAACCAAACCTGACGACACATATCCAGTGAATATGGTCTCAATATCATTTTGAACTGATAATCTTTTCAAGTCTTGTTTGCATGGACCGTCACCAACGATTACCAAGGCAAAATCATTATCTTCCTTTTTTAGTTTAGCACATGCTTGGATCAGATATTGAAGACCTTTTCCTTCTGACAGAGATGCCACTGATAGAATCATCCTCCTGTTTTTCAGATCCAGTCTTGCCCTCAGTTTTTTGACGTTACTTTTTTTCAACGATTCTTCGCATTCTCGCTCAATAGCATCATTATCAACAGCATTCCATGCTGTGAATATCTTGGAGGCCAGTATGCCTCTACGCAACAAGTATTCCTTTGTTGCAGTGCCCGGGACAACATAGCAACTAGAATGCTTCAAAACAAGCTGCAAAAAGATGAATCTGGTCAAAATAAAGGGAAAATCAAACGCTTTCCGAACAGGGTATTTTCGGAAACGCCCTAAATATGATGATGTTTCTACGCCTCTAACATCAGTATCCTCAAGAAAAAGAATAAACGGTTTTCTACGTATTTTCGAAACTAGAAAAGTAATCATCGTACCGAAGTAATGAGGGACACCTCCTATGAACACGTCATATTCATTGCGTAGTAGTTTGAATGGCAATGACAGGTTTAGAGGATTGGGATCGTCATCGGGATTGAAGCTGAAAAGGCGAGGCAAGAAATTGGCTTCTCTCAATATTTCATGATCGAAACTAGTGTTAAGCCTGACCTTCCACTTCCTGTTCGGGGATCGATATCTTCCAAAATACACTTTCAAGCTGACATCAGGTAGACCCGCAATTCCCTCAAAAATCGGCATTCTGTAGGGGGCGCACTCATTGTGAAAATACGCAATCCTAACCATGGAACATTCCTTTGACCGATCAATTCTTGAGTTTGAAACGCCCATAAAGCGCGTTTAGGGTGTATGTCCCTGTAGAATATCCTCGTAGCATTTTATCACGTTGTCAGCAATTTTATCCCAAGTAAAGCTGTTCAGTATAGTCTTTCTGGCTGCGTTTCCAATTTTTTCTCTCAGCATGGCGTCGTCTAACAGCGTTAGGATAATTTCAGCCATTTTTTCGGGACACCTCGGAGGGACTAAGAAACCGTTTACACCAGGCAAGATCACTTCTCTATTACCACCAACATCTGTTGCAACCACGGGAAGACCACAAGACATGGCTTCTAAGAGGACAGTTGGCAGTCCCTCGTAATGAGAGGGGACAGTGTGCACGGTTGCGTTTTGATAAACCTGAACAAGCTTCTTCCTTGTAACATGGCCGAGAAAGACAACCTGCCCCTGAAGCCCCATTTTTCGAACTTTTTCCTCTAATCTGCTAAGAAAAGGACCTGTGCCACATATGACAAACTTGACATCTGGACGTCGTCTACAAACATACTTCGCACATTCTATGAAATCGAATAATCCTTTACGTGCACGTAGAATTCCAGTATACAGAACATATCGTTCTGTGAACTTTCTTTTTCGTATAGGAATAAACGTTTTTTCATCAACGCCATTTCCTATAATGGTTATCTTATCAGGGTCTAACCCATATTCTCCAAGTTCTCTAGCGACTGACAAGGAGACGGCAGTTATCTTTTTTGAAGCGCTGAACAGTTTTTTCTCTATGGCCGGATAAAGAAACCTAGATTGCACACGTTCGGCCAAAGAGTAAAGATCAAGTACTTCATGAAACCCAGCATCAACCTTCATAGGTGTGTGGACTGTTGTCACTATGGGCAAAGATGTTCTTATGGGTGGAGTGAGAGGGGTGTGCAAATGAATCAAGGTCAATTTGGATTCCAACGATTTGAGCAAGCTGTTCACGAATATTCCATGTATTCCAATATGAAAAGGATAAAATGGGAAGAAAGATACTTTGAACAGATCGATTCCGTCCACCGACTCTCTTACTGTTTTGTTCATAGATCCCCGGCTTATCACAGTAACTCTGTGTCCTCTTTCAAGTAGCTTCTTGGAAAGGCAGTAAACATAAGATCCTATGCCACCCGGCTTAGGTGGAAACTCTTGTGCGATCATACATACGTGCAAGTCTGCCACCTTAGTTTATATGATCTCGTCATATCAAGATAGAAAAGGGGAATATTGCTGCTCGTTGCTCTGACGCGCAGGAGATTGCCCTCAAATGAGTTACAAGGAAGTTTCACAGATGTTCGCGCGCGTTCAAGCGTGACTTTATTCGCCACGGAGCTCTTCGTAGACTTCTCTTGTTTCAGAAGCTACTTTCTGCCACTCAAATTGTCTGACCACTTTCATTCCAGCCCGGGCGATTGTATGTCTCAAATCTGGTCGACGAATCAACAGTTCGAGTTTTTGGCTAAGTTCTTCGGGATTTCCACATCTAAATTTTAATACGTCAATGCCGTCCGTCAGCATGACACTCGGGATGTCAGAACAAACAGAAGCATCGTTGTATGCAAGGGCTTCAAGTAGCGATATTGGATGTCCCTCGTATTCTGACGTAAGCGCAAATATGTCAGCAGCTTCATAATACAGACGAAGAAGTTCCTCAGATACCCAACCTTTGATTTTCACTTTCTCAGAAAGATTCTTTTTTCTAACAAGGTTCTGCAGGAAGAGTTTTTGAGGACCATCTCCGCAAATGATTGCTGTGAAGTTGTTAATGCCGTTCTGTGTAAGGAGTTCCAGGGCTCGAATCAAAATGTCCAAACGTTTTCGAGGAATTAGCCTACTAACCGAAAGAATTACGACATTGTCAGCAGAAAATCCTAGTTTCTTCTTGGCACCATATTTAGACAGAATACTTGGCACCACCACACCGTTTGGTATGACTTTGATCTTGTTGAACGGAATAAAGTAATACTTTGCAAGCTCATTCTTGATGTGTTTGCTGACGGCAATTATTTTTCGGGTTCTACTGAGAGTCAGACGTTCTAGGATAGGACCGAGAGAGGCAAAGAAGACTGAATACTTCACATCAACAATGGTATGAACGTTGTGAATCATTGAATGAAGTTCTCCAACGCTTGTATCGTGTACTGTAGTCACAACTCTAGGTGACTGAAGGAAAGGCCCTAGGTAGGGATCTTCAACATGTATGATGTCAAACTCCTCTTTCTTCAGAAGGTCATCAGCGATCTTATCTATCCTTCGAATATCCCGAAGGATCATCAGATTGTCTCTTAGCCTTACTTTTCCGGGGGAAAGGGAGCTTTCTGGGGTGATGAATGTGACCATATCGTTACTATCGGAGGGGTCACCATAGGACAAAACCTTGCAGGTAATACCCAACCTACTCAAGTTGTCCGAAAGCCATAAGATGTGTTTGGCTATTCCGCCAACCGAATTCGGGGGAAACTCTCTTGTTAAAAACAAAACTCTCATTCATAATTCCTCCCAGATACTTGAACCTCATTTCTGCAGACCTTACTCATCGGGAATTTAGCCTTCTTGCTGGGTTTGTCTTTGAGACAGGTCGCGTTTCCAATACACTCAACCATGATCGTGGATTTAGCTTGCTACGAACTACATACACCCTCATGAGAATTGCCTGAAGAATATCCAAAATTCACATAGAGAGTCAATCTTGAATATCTTTTAGGAGTCAAAAGAGGTGCGATTCTTAGCGCGCGCGTTCATATGCCACTACTTTTAAGAAGGCCAAATGTTTCGCGTGCATGCTGCCGTTTCGACACTCCTACAACCACTGCTCCAAGGTTTGACAGGTTCTTTATGTATGAAAAAGCTTCAAAGGGTCGAAGATATCCAGCTGCTAGTATGCTCATTGCTATGACGTTGGGTTCGTGGAGGATTGCAAGTGTTTTTTCACAGTCTTCTTTGGAAGGATTCATTTGAAAGCCGACTTTGTTGAAAGGTGTGGCAATTATGACATCATGCAGATCAATGTCCCATTCTTTTAACTTGCTGACAAGATACTGGAAGTTTCGGGTTTCAAAGCCCGGCTTAATTCCAAGATTGGGCATTAAATCCACATATGATTTGAAAAGACGGTTCAAGTTGAGACCTAATGCCAAGTCCGTTACTATTTCATGCAGCAACACTGAATCTAATTTTCCAGATTTGCCTGCTGCAGACCGTATTCTGGCAACTTCATAGGACACGTAGGCTTTCAAAAGAGATGTCAAATCTGCTGCTATTACCCCTTTCAAGCCAGCTGCAATTGCTTTCAAGTTTGCCGAAAGCACTAGCTGTCGAGCAAACTTCTTGGCGAGACCTGACATTCCTCCGGCCTGAGTGGCTAGCCTGACGTAGTCATACGCGTACGGAACAAGAGCATAAAGACTCATGGGTTTACCTCGTCGCTGACGGATTATTCTCAGTATTGAAAGCGTCGTGTCACTAGCTGAGAACATGAAGCCGTCCGCTCCATTCTCTATCGAAGTCATAACCAGTTCAGCAGCATATTCTGGAGAAGTAACGGCATCGCCTCTGACTCTAGCACGCTCTTGTGAAAGATGACTAATGCCATGAAAAGGGTTATCGCCAACGAGGAATATCATCTTCGTCCATCCTGGCCCGCTTTGATTTTCACTTGAGCAATAATCCAGTCAACTCTTGAAGCCGTGCTGAAACTAGGCTCCGTCATTTCGCCACTCGAAACTGATCTAATGAAGCATTCATCTTCACGAAAATATTCTGGACCCCCCAAAAGGAAACCCACACCATCGTTAAGATCATGCCTATGCCATCTAGACGATTTACCATCAGCAAGTTCCAACTCCACTTTGTCATCAGCTACTTTCATAATTCCCTCCGAACCTCTCACTACCAATCCAAACTCAGGCATACGATAACCCTCCTTGCTCCACGAAATATCAAACCTGCCCTCCAAACCATTAGAACCTTTCACTGTAAAACATGCAGAATCTTCAAGACCTGTCTTTTTCGTCGATCCCAACATCACCGAATCAACTTCTAGGTCGCCGAAAAACCACAGGGCCAAATCGATGATGTGAGAGCCTAAGTCTGCGAGAACCCCTCCACGGGATGCAGAAGCCCTCGAATCTCCCTCCACATCCAGAAAATCGGATGAATAACCATAAGCATCAAAAGAAGCTACATCCCCTAACACCCTATGATCCAGTAACTCCTTAGCCTTCCTAAAGGTGACAACAAATCTTTTCATGTAACCCACCATGTTAGCACCTCCAGAATCTTGAGCCAGACGACACAGGTCCTTGGCTTCGTCATAACTTGACGCAAGCGTCTTTTCCACAAAGACATTCCGTGCTATTCGCCTTGAATATATGGCCCAAGTAACAGGAAAATGAGAAGGTATAGGCGTAGTCACATAAACTACGTCGAGGCCCAAGTCAGATAGCTTCTCTAAATCATCTACAACTTGAACTTCGCCGAGTAGCTTCTTAAAGAATCTCCGAATCAAACCACTCTTATCACACACCGCAGCAAGTTTAACACCATCCAAAGTGTTCAAAATGCCGGTGTGGAGCAACCCCATTTTGCCTAAGCCAACAACTCCAACCTTCAAGCTATCGCCTTCCAATCATCTATGCCCCCAGCTGATCTGTTGCCAGCAACACCTTTCCATAGTTAGAAACTGGCGTGATATCTTGCATCGCGATGCTATTGAACCAACCTCAATAAGCCGTCGCTAATTTTCACTTCCGGATGGAAACCGAGAAGGCGTTCAGCTTTGCTGATGTCTGCTAAGCAATGTTTGATATCGCCTATCCGTGGTTCAGCAAAAATAGGTTTCAAGTGTTCCTTATTTGTGATTCTTTGCAGAATCTCTGCCAAATCACCAATGGTTATCGCCCTTCCGCTCGCAATATTGAAAACCTCGCCAACAGCATTCTTACTCTTTAAGGCAAGGATATTTGCTGACACCACGTCGCCCACATTCACAAAGTCTCTAGTCTGCTTCCCGTCCCCATGAATAACAGGCGCTTGGTTATTCAGCAAGCGACTCAGAAAGGCAGTTATCACGCCACTGTAGCTAGATCCAAAACCTTGTCTACGACCATATACATTAAAGCATCTCAAAGAAACAGTTTCCAAACCATATAAATCGCCGAAGACTCGAACATAATTCTCTGCTGCCAATTTTGTAACCCCATACGGAGAAATCGGCCTCGGAAGCATGTCCTCGCTTTTCTTCGCAGGTTCAGAATCGCCATATACAGCGGCAGAAGACGCAAAAACAAAACGCCTGATGCCAGAATCTGCACAGACCTTTAGAAGATTAAGCGTACCAACAACATTAACATCATTGAACAAGAACGGCTCCTCAGTCGACAACGCCACATCTACCAATGCGGCCTCATGAAAAACCGCATCAACATCTTCAACAGCGTTCTTGACTACCTCTGCATCTCTAATGTCTCCATGAACAACATGGAAATCTCTTGCGTTCTTATGATGAGAAATGTTCTGCACCCGGCCGGTAGAGAAGTCATCCAGAACCGTAACCTCAAACTCCTCAGATAACAACCTGTCCACAAGGTGGCTGCCTATGAAACCCGCCCCCCCCGCCACCAAAATCTTCCAAAGACTCCGCATATACGCTCGCTACCTACTCCTTACAGGACGCAAGAAACTCGCGACAACTTTGCCTGACTGCTTCCTCACTGTTAAATTTCGGCCGCCACCCAAGATTCAGCAGTTTTGTCGTTGAAATCAGCATCGTCTTCACATCTCCCCTCCACCCTCGACCACCATCGACTCCACCGGTGAACCTGAACTTAACATTCTGCAATCCCATCTCATCACAGACTATCTCAGCAATACGTCCAACCTCAACCCGATCTTGAGACCCAACGTTGTAAACGTCAAACTTTCCATATTCAAGAAAACTCTCGAATGCAACAATCACAGCCGCAACCAAATCACCAACGTACAAGTAGGACTTACTCTGACTTCCATCCCCGAGAATCTCAAGCTCCATGGGATTCTTCCGAAGCTTACGGATAAAATCCACAATCACGCCGTGACCAGATCTGCCACCAACAATGTTAGCCAAGCGGAGAACTAGACCTCTCATACCAAAAGTGTGACAGTAAGAGCTGATCAGAGCTTCACATCCAAGCTTCGAAGCCCCATAAACAGAAATCGGCACCAGCGGAGCATAATCCTCAGGCGTAGGGATCTCCTTGGGCTCACCGTAAACCGTAGAAGAAGAAAAGAAAGCTATCACTCCAGCCGTTCCACTCTTCCGCATAGCTTCAAGAACATTAAACGTCGCAAACAAATTCTCATGCAAATGAATTGAAGGATCAACTTCACCCACACGGACCTCAGGGTTGGCGGCCAAATGAAAAACAGCTTCAACGCCATCTACACTTCGACTCGCTGTGCCAAGATCCTTCAAGTCCCCCTGAAAAAACTCGAACTTAGAATCATCCAACCAAGCTTCAATATTCTCAAGATCGCCACTGCTGAGGTTATCAACAACTCTTACCTTGATACCTCTGCTAATCAAGCTATCAACCAAGTGAGAACCAATAAAGCCGGCTCCACCAGTAACAAGGACTTTTTGAAATCGGTTCTCCATGGGACTCTCCCAGCGTCAGCAACAAGCACAAAATTCAAGGCCGAACTAATACGTGGTTTCTAACAAGATCCTTTTCAGAATCGTAGCACCATGCTGCAACTTGAGCTTCTTCTCTCCAACCCTAGGCCTATACGGTATTGGAACCTCCACTATACCGTAGCCCTGCCTCTCAACATGGTGATTTAACTCAACCTCAACATCGAAACCCCTAGACCTAGGCCTCCAGCCTTTCAGTATTTTCCATCGTACCACTCTTAAGCCTGTCAGCGGATCGCACATGCCTACACCATTTAGCATATTATGCGCAAAAGCCAAAAGCCTGTTTCCAAGGTAGAACATGTGGCGCATGCCTTCCAAGTCAAAATGCGAATTAAACCTGTTTCCGCAGACCATGCCTACCTTTGGATTTTCTTCCAAGATCTCGATCATTCTTGGAATATACTCAGCTGGATAAGTGTAGTCTGCATCCGTGAAAACAACGTAATCAACATCAGCATTAACCTGTTTGATGGCGGAGGCTATCGCGTCCCCTTTGCCCTTGCCTTCCTGAAAAATCACGTCCACATCAAGATTCTTCGCAATCTCAACCGTTCTGTCCCGGCTCTTGCCATCAACTACAAGAACCAAGGGCTTCTCCAAATACTGCCGGAGCTCCGCTATCGTAAGCCCAACGCCCTCCTCCTCGTCGAGAGCGGCAATGATAGCTAGCACGCCATTCCGATAGCCTTCTCCCAGCATTTAGAGCACCAACAAAGTCGCAAATCTGCGACGTCTACGATTAACCTTCTCCCCGACTCATTTAAATCTTAGAGGAAAAGACTTCTATAAGAATCTTACAGTCACCCCTAAAAAACTTGCCTCAAGATGTGGCAGTCATGTTCAGCCAGATTCCAACAAAACGATTATGATACTGAAACGCATCAACCGTGACGTTATAGATCCACAACTCCATAAACAATTCGTAAGAATACTCGTTACTGGTCGAATTCCACTCGGCTGCCTTGTCAACACTAACCGTGCCACCGTTCACCGTCAAACCGCCAATCACCAAGCTACTCTGCCCCGCTGACACCTGTGAAAAAGAAAAGTTCAACGGCTGCTCCCACGTTTGCCCGTTCTGCAGAAACACACGGTACTCGTACAGCCGCGGCAAAGGACTCGGCATCGCGGCCGTAGAATTCGGCAAATCGTCAGTCTCATTCCTGAGCTTCACCTGAACACCATAATAGACCGAGGAACCCATCTGATTACCCACACCCACATAGACCAAGTAGCTCTCACCTGCCGACACGCTGAACGGGTAGCCTTCAGCCATGTGCTCCGGTCCCAGTAGCCAGAGCTCCGAAAATCGTTCGCCACTCGGAAAATGCAACACAATGCTCAACACGGGCGAAGCAAACAACAAAACCCCAACAAGCCCGACGGCGGCAAAAACCAATTTCCAATCAGAAAGCCTCAGCATCGCGCTGCAACCTCCGGCTTCGCCCTTAGCGACCTCGCACTGTAAGAACGCTTAAACAGGACCCAAGCAAGGACCAGCACGATCAGAAACACAAACAACCCCACGAGCGAGAAGGACAGTGCCCGCCACGACATAGCTCGCGCGTCAGCTACGGCCTGACTCTTCAAGTTCGCCGCTTCACCGGCAACCGAGTCAGCCGAAGCAACACACTGATCAACCATGGTCGCGGCTTCGCTGGTGTTACCCGTCGCATAAGCCATCTCAGCCATAGTCAAATTCCTTCCGGCCATACCCAACTCACTCAGCAACCCAGAAACATTCGCACCAGCCACCTCAGCATCCCAGATAGCCACAAAAGCCCGCTTCAAAGCCTTATCCGCGTCATCAAACGTCGGCAACAAAGGCGCATCACCACCTGAAGCCAAGCGCACAGCACCCCGTAAGCTCAGAGCGGAAACCGCCAACACCAGTAAACCCAATAAGCTGACGACGTGCACGCGCTTAGTGAAGAACTTCACTCAACTTCCTCCGCGAACTGCTCCCCTTACCGTTACTGTCCGCGTTCGACCCGCACATGCGGTCGAGCGCCTCCATCTCAAACTTTAACGCCTCAAAATCATTAACCAACCTAGCATATTTACTAGAAAACTCCGCGTATTTTTCCAGAAAAAGCCTACCCCTATCCGTGCTCTCATACCCGTCACGGCTCTCCTGAATGAACCCAACCCGTAGGCTGTCGTCCAAATACTTCTGCAACAACTTATAACTCAAATTGGCAAAATACATGATCTTCGTCTTCTTCGCGCCGTTTTCTGCTCCATGAATAATGTCAGCTATGATTTGAAACCTACGCCTGTACTTCACCATAAAAACCACCTCGCCCACGAATACACAACAAAAAACCCTACGCTGACGCCCCATCACACGACGTGCAGCCAGCCCCGGCCGCCCTTCTTCAGCTGACCCTTTCCACCATTCAGCCTACGTTGACTCTTCCTGTACATTTCAGCCCTCGATTTGCCGCGTTTCTTTAACTCCGCACGAACAAACTTGCCCCATCCACCGTCAGAAGGATCTGGCGAATACATGCAGCCCCGAGAAACCCAAACCTTAACGATCTCACTGAAAACAGGCGTCTTCGCGTCCCTGCTCGCGAACACCACGTGCCCCCGATCCATGAAAAGCAAAGGGTAATCCCGCACTGCGATCCCCTCAGCTCTAACTTGATCGTCAAACCGCTCCCACCAGATAAGCCTCCACTCCTCTTTAAGCCGACGACGAAACTCATCCTGCTCCGCGCGGATGCTACTATTTTCCACTAAACCAATCCCTCCCTGACAGGAGCGGAAAAGAAACCACAGACGCCAGTTGCTGGTCTGTTAAATGTCTTCTTCCTCACCGCACACATTTCGGAAAAGAAGTATTTAAACGATGTTCCATAAAACATCTATGCAAAAGTTCTAGAACATATCTCCACATGTTCTAAGCCCGCCTGAAAACCAACACCCTTCACAGCGAAAACGACCCAAAACAACGACGCTGCGCAGAATGCACGGGATCGATCTACGTAGCGCTTGCACTGCATTTTGCAGTATCGGATTCTTGCTTCCATGTGAACTCGATCCAAAAATGCTTGTCAGTATCTCCGAGGGTTAAGTGCCAGTTGCCAATATTCCGAATGTTTCTGGAGACTCCTGATCGACTCGTAAGGGCTGGCAAGCCAGTTCCATCCAGAAATTCTTATGAGCCCATTTCTTCTTGATTCAGAATATTCGTTGTTTTTCATCATTACAAGAACGTTCAATTCACTTCTCTTTTTTCCAGTTTCAGCCCACGCAATTAAGTTGGTGTCTATATTTGAGCAATTGAGCACCGCAACAAAAGCTATTTAGGTTTAGTAGCGTCGATCAATCTCAAGGAGCGCGTGCAACCTGAGGAAAAATGAATGAGCAGCAAGATTGAGCTCCCTCAATGCAGATTCTGTGGATCAGAACTGCAACATACGTTTGTCGACTTGGGAATGCAACCTCTCTGTGAAAGCTACCTTGGCCCAGATCAGTTGAACAAGATGGAGCCCTTCTATCCGCTGCATGTCTATGTTTGCAATAACTGTTTCTTGGTTCAACTGGAAGAGTATGTGGCTCCTGAAGAAATCTTTACCGAGTATGCATATTTCTCGTCATATTCTGAAACATGGCTGAGCCATGCTAAGAACTATGCTGAAATGATAATAAGCAGGCTTGGGCTAGGTGAAAAGAGTCAAGTAGTGGAAATAGGCAGCAATGATGGCTATCTTCTTCAGTACTTTGCTCAGAAAGGCATTCCAGTTCTAGGTGTGGAGCCAGCGGTTAATGTTGCGGCGACGGCTATCAGAAATGGCATTCCAACCATTGTTGAATTCTTCGGCTTGAAGACTGCCAATAAACTGGCGGCGAAGAAAAAGCATGCCGATCTGGTAATTGGAAACAATGTATTGGCTCAGGTACCTGACCTTAATGGATTCGTAAGAAGCATGAAGATCTTACTTAAGAGGAAAGGCACCATTACCATGGAGTTTCCACATCTGATGAAATTGATGGACGGAAACCAATTTGACACAATCTATCATGAGCATTTCTCATATTTTTCTTTCCTCACCGCCGAAAGAGTGTTTGCCGCACACGATTTGACGATTTATGATGTCGAGGAATTACCTACTCATGGTGGCTCTTTGAGGATCTATGCTCGACACAATGAGGACACTTCCAAGCCTATAACTCGCCATGCGGATGAGCTGAGAGCTAGAGAAAACACAGAGGGTTTCACGAAACTCGAAAAATACTTCTCGTTCGCCGAAAAGGTCAAAGAAACAAAGAGAAACCTCTTAGGCTCCTTAATCAGTCTCAAGCGAAAAAAGAAATCGATCGTTGGATATGGCGCTCCGGGCAAGGGCAATACCCTTCTCAATTACTGCGGCATCCGATCAGACTTCCTCGACTACACTGTTGATCGAAACCATTACAAGCAAGGAAAGTTTCTGCCAGGAACCCACATCCCTATCTTCCATCCTGACAAGATAAAGGAAACCAAGCCTGATTACGTGCTGATTCTACCTTGGAACCTAAAAGATGAAATAATGAAACAGATGTCGTATATAGGCAAATGGGGTGGCAGATTCATTGTGCCGATACCAGAGGTGAAGATTTACGCTGCGAACTGCAGCGAAACTTGCAACGTTACCTAGAATAAAGAGAGGGATATGAATGAAAGTTGTCTTGGTTTGCGGCGGCTTGGGATTGAGACTCTATCCCAGCACTGAGAACGTTCCGAAACCCATGGTCACCATCGGAGAAAAACCCGTCTTATGGCATCTCATGAAATATTATGCCCACTTTGGACATAAGGACTTCATCCTTTGTCTTGGCTACAAGGGAGAACAGATCAAGAGATTCTTCTTGAACTACGACGAATGTCTCTCGAACGATTTCATTCTCTCGAACGGAGGCAAAGAACGGCAACTGCTCAAGAGTGACATTGAGGACTGGAGAATCACTTTCGTTGAAACAGGCTTGCACTCGAATGTGGGACAGAGATTGAAGGCAGTTCAGAAACACTTAGAAGGTGAAGAAGTGTTTCTGGCCAATTACAGTGACGCTGTCACTGATTTGTACCTTCCCAAGTTGATTGATTTCTTCATTGAACGCAGAAAGATAGGCTGTTTTCTTGCTGTGAAAACCTTCGGCACGTTCCATGTTGTCTCAGCAAGCGCTGATGGTTATGTCAAAAGCATTCGCCCCGCAAGTCAATCCGGCATAAGAGTTAACGGGGGATTCTTCGTTTTCAAGAACGAAATATTCGATTACATTAATGAGGGGGAAGAGCTAGTAGAGGAGCCTTTTCAACGATTGATCAAGAGAAGTGAACTAGTTGCATACGAGTATGATGGATTCTGGGGGAACCTAGATACATACAAGGATAAACAGCGGCTGGATGAACTGGCGTCCAAAGGTAAGGCGCCTTGGGAGGTATGGAAAAATAAAAACAGTTAGAAATTGCAGTGGGGTAATCTGGAATGCTTAAATTCAGATTTCCTGAGAGATCCCCAAGATTGAAGGTTTTATGTTTAGGCTCACATCCAGACGACATAGAAATCGGGTGTGGAGGGACCATCCTGAGACTAGTGGAGAGGGGTGACGTGCAGTTCTATTGGTCTGTGCTCAGTGGGGAGGCAAAAAGGGGCAAAGAGGCATGGGAAGGCGCAAACGCTTTTCTGGAAAGCGTCAAGTTGAAGAAGATAGAGATCCAACAGTTCAGAGAATCCTATTTTCCATTTGTTGGCGCAGACATCAAAGACTACTTTGAGAAGTTAAAGAAGGAATTCTCTCCCGATCTGGTATTAACGCACTATAGCAACGACGCTCATCAAGATCATCGCTTGATCTCCGATCTGACTTGGAACACATTTAGGGATCATTTCATCCTCGAGTATGAAATCCCAAAATACGACGGAGACCTAGGAAACCCCAACTTCTATGTTCACTTAGACGAGTCACTGGTTCAAATGAAAATAAGTCTCATGTCTAGCATCTTCAAGACCCAGAAGGAAAAACACTGGTTTACCGAAGAGACATTCAGATCGATACTGAGAATTCGAGGCATAGAATCCAATTCACCAAGCAAGTACGCTGAAGCCTTTCACTGTCGCAAAATTGTCTTCTGACGAACATCTTTTACAAGTGGTTCATGAACTTGCCATCCTCACATGAAACAAGAAAATGGTGGGGCGGACGCGATATTGCTAGTGTTCCCTTCAGTGTCCTTCTGGAGAAGGATAGAAATAAATCTCGGTTTGGGCTCATGAACGAGTGTTATCGCGATCGATCGAGACACAAACCGAATATCTGTCCATGGACTACGTGAATTGAACCGCTGAGTAAACCGCGTTTGATGGTAATACCGTGGCTATTGGAGTTTCATTAGATGAACCCAGAAGTCAGTGTCGTAATGTGCGCAAGAAATGCCGAAAAGTACATTGGAAACTGCATTGGTTCGCTTCTGAATCAGACATTCCAGAACTTTGAGATCGTCTTGGTTGACGACATGAGCAGCGACAACACCGCAAACATAATCAAGAAATTCAACGACAAACGAATAAGATACATTAGAAACAAAGAATGGCTCAAAATCGCCAAAAGTAGAAACAAAGGCCTAGAATATGCAAAAGGAAAATACATTTTCTTCACTGACGCCGACTGCACCGCATCCCCGAACTGGATAGAAGAAGGCCTCAGATATTTGGAACACAAAAACTGCATTGGGGTGGAAGGAAAAATCATCTACGTGTCAGAGGATTATGAGCCAACCTTCTCGGACCACCTCATGGAAAACACATTCGGAGCACAATTTATGACCGGCAACGAGGCCTACACAAGAAGCGCTGTCTTGGCTGCTGGAGGTTTCGACGAAAAGATGGGTCCTCTCGCGGACAGGGACTTTGGTTTGACAGTCATGAAATACGGCAAAATACGTTTCAACCCAAACATGATCGTTTGCCATCCTCGAGTTACTTTGACGCCGACGATGCTCTTCAAATCGGCCGCACACGTCGAAAAAAGGGTCTTACTCTTCAAGAAGCATGGAGAAAGGAAATTTATGCTGTGGCGGATAGTTTTTCCATTAAACCTGGCAAAAGCGCTTTTTCCCCCTTTGATCTTCGTTAGCCTATTCTTCAAAAGATTCAGGACTGCAGACGATTTTAGATTGTTGCCCTACACCTACGTTTATGTCGTTCTCGAACGTCTGCAATTGTGGAAAACCAGTGCAATGGAAAGGGTTTTCCTAGTTTAGGAGAAGTGCATTGCATTACTAGGATTTAAGAAAGTTGATCGCATGCGATTCTTTCATGTTTGAAAGTCTTCTTCTTTGAACTTGTAAATATTGTCGAAGTCTTGGAGGTGCTTTGAATACCAGTCTATGGTCCTCTTCAGACCATCCTCCAAGCTTATCTTAGGGAGGAAACCGATTAATCGCTCAATATTACCGTTAGCACGGACATTCTTGGCGTCGGCCTCCCCTTTCCGCATAGGAATATAGAGCAACCTGGACTTGCTATTCGTAAGGTCGATTATGTTTTTTGCCAAGCACTTCACCTTTACTGGTTTGGCGTTGCCTATCTCAACGGTTTCTCTAGGACGCACGATGGAACAGCGGACCAAAGCTTCAATTGCATCATCAACATAAATAGCATCCATAGTTTGTTCGCCATTGCCAAAGATCTCGATAGTGTCATTCTTCAAGGCAGCTACGGTGAAGTAAGGTATTGCCTTCCTGTACTCGTTCAACTGTTCTTCCGGTCCGTAAACGTTAAATGGTCTTACTACGACTGCGTTGAATCCGTAGACATTTCTATACATCGTCAGATAACGCTCACACGTTTCCTTCGTGATTGTGTACGCATTGTCCTTCCAGAAATTCGGTTTTGAAGTAAATACAACAGTGTCAACATCCTTTTTTCGCATGGCTTCAAGCAAATTCAGTGTTCCAATAACGTTTACCCGTTCTGCTTCAATTATCCTGTGAAATAGCTCAGCAGTACCCAAAAGGCTGGCAAGGTGAATCACCACATCAACATTCTCCAGAATATTGCTGAAGTCAAACGAGGCTATATCTCCTTGAACGAATTGGGTACCCGAGCTGCAGTTTCTTTTGTCAAATGCGATTACTTCATGCTTGTCGACCATTAACCTCCGTACCAGATGTTTACCAATGAAACCAGCTGCACCCGTAACCAGAATCTTCAATCAATCACCCTTAGCGCGCGCGGATTGCACACCGCACTTAGTACAAGCCCGTCTTTCATCAAGTTAACCTTAAATCGTTTGGTCGATCTGAGCGACACCATGCTATTTCGGATTTCTAAATCCTTAGCTGGCGCGCTCCCTTATATGTGTATTTCGGATCGATCGATCGAAATTGATTGCGGGTAGTATATATTAGCCATTGCGGGTAGTACATATTAGTCACTAGGTGCGCGCGAAAAGTAGAATAGAGGGTATTTGGCTCATAGCTCAGCGCGTATTAGCTTAGTTTGCGCACGCTGATCCAGACGAGGCGAATCATGTGAATAGACTTTACAGGCTTACTGTCTACGTTAAGAACATCGGCCCAGCCAGTCTGTTTCCACGTAGCGCTAAAGATGTTGACGTTCGTAATCTTTGCCGACTGAAGACCCAGGGTGCGTCTACTGAAATGTATTCTTTCCACGTCAGGTATTCCCTAGTCGGCATGAAACATCAAACTGCTTTGATTTTGAGGATGTATAAGTTTGGTGAAGAGACAGGTCGGAAAGAATTCGCCGTGCTCAAAGCCCTCAAAGAGCAGAAAATTCCTGTTCCATCAGCTTACTCAATAGAGACAAACAGGGAGATCATGGGAAAGCCTTTCATGATTATGGAGGCAATCTTCGGAAAAAGTGCCTCCAATTTCCTCCACGATCGAACGACAGCCTTGCTGACGGTGGACAGGCTCGCCGAAAGCCTAGCAATGGTGCACAAACTAGATCCATCATGCATAGACTACCCTGGACTTTTTACAGAGCAATACTCATTCGCCCAACGTCAACTAGCTCACGCGCGCAACCTCATCAAGCATAAGTGTCGCACCAGCCTTCCTCCAATTCGCCCCAGACGATACTTGGATGCCGTAGAGCGGCTGAAGAAGGTAGAGCGCGCACGTTTCCGTCCCACGCTACTCCATATGGACTTCACCCCGGATCATGTCTTGATGACAAAGGACGGGCCGGTTATAATTGATTGGGCGGATGCAAATGTAGGCGACCCTGCCTATGATGTGGGATGGGCATACCACATTCTGATGTGGGTCGGGAGAAGGCAAATTGATCACAAAATAGTCGAGGGACCAACTACAGTCGGTTTGGATCTAAGAGAGCATTTCGTGAGATGCTACGAAAAGTACATCGGACACAAGTTGGCTAATCTTGAGTTTTACAAGGCCCTTGCCCCTCTTAAACTTGCCCTGTATTTTGATGGCCGCTTTCGACCAGGCATACTATCGCTCCCAATCATTCCATTCGGTCTCAAGGGACGCTTTTTCGGGACTTTTTTCGCTCGCAATGAGATGAGACCCTTCTTTGATTACTGCGTCCAGTATCTAGAAAGCAGAGGTATATTACTCTAAATGCACGATTTCGGTCGATCGAAATCATGTTTGGCCAACAACCCCGCGCGTATCATTGCGTCTGCACGGGGCATTTTGTGTCTTCCTGAAGCATGTTTCTTGGTGTTACAGTGGCGTTGGGAGGTTCTTTCCCAACTTCGAATTTGGGAGGCACACAGTATTGCAGTCTTGCACTGCAATTGAGGCATTTTTCAGTATTCTTCTTAGCCATCACCTATTCCCTCTCTCTAAAATTTAGAACTATGACATGAAGAGAAGAGAGAGCGCGCAAGTTTTATCTGCTTGAATTGCACGTTTAGAATGGAGAAGGGGTAGGAATGAACAGGAAAAAAACCTTCCTTGCGTTGGCGTACATACTATTGTCGTATGGAATATTTCTAACCCCATTCACCTTGTCCAGTTTAGATATACCATGCGCCACTGTTGCGTCTTCTCCCTTTTTCAGGGTAAAATCATGAAGAATAGAAGTCACGTTGACGGCATCGAGGTGAAAAAAGCCAACGTTATCTATCATGATGTGGAAGCAGAAATTTTCGAGCGTGTACACCCTGAAGGCTCAAGCATTTATGAAAGATCCAAGGTAGCGCGCGCTATAGCCTTCATAGCCGGAGATTCGAACATTAGGGACTTCTGCGTCGATGTTGGTTGTGGAACAGGGTTTGTCACAAGTTTTGAATTACCGATGTACGATACGGTTGTTGCCACAGACGTTTCCAGAATGATGCTCAAAGTTGTACTTAAGAGATACGCCCATTTCAGCTCACTAAATCTAATAGTCTGCGACGCGGAATATTTGCCTCTGAAAAGTGAAATCGCAGACTTGGTTTCTGTTTCTTCGGTTTTACATCATTTGCCAAAACCTTTCAACTCGATAAGAGAGACATCTCGCATTCTAAAGGATGGCGGTTTCCTGTACTTGACTCGTGAACCCAATTCTTTTAAGTTTAGTCGCTTCTCTATTTTTTTGGACAGATCAATACTGAAAAGACTTCTAAAACTCACACGACGCCCAGTTTTTGAGCCTGAATTTTCTCAGCTGAACACTAATGTTGAAGGACTTCGTGCGCGCGCTCGATCGATCGATCGATCGACAAGGGTTGACATCCACTCAGGTTTTCATGTAGCACAACTGGCTGAGTTTCTTCGTTCAAGATATTTTGAAATTATCTTCGCATACTCGTATCATTGGATTTTCCCTGATTCTAGTAAAGGTCTGTTGCAGCAGTTATTAGCAAAAAGCAACTTTGTTATTGAGAAAATTCCGCTTTCTGAGAGATTTGGTAGATATGTGAGTGTCCTTTCAAGAAAGAACGCGCCAGTCGATCGATCGATCGCAAATGAGTTTAGCGCGCGCTAGGGTCCCCTTAAATGTTTTTTTGTGAAAAACGTTGCGAAACCTAGTCAAAGTCATGGGTATCCGCTTGTCTAAAGATCGATCGAAACTATCATGACATGACAGAAAACTCGTTGTGCATATTATCTTGACGAATTAATTAAGAAAGGCGAAAATTCGGTTTTGATTTGCTCACATTTCTGGCAGGTTTTAATCATCATAAAAACGTTAAGAAAAAGCGCGCCCAATAACACCGTTTCACACTGTTCACAACTTTAGTCACAACTTTAATCACAACGAAAATTGTCTCCTCCATAAAAAAACCTCCCCGTTAAAGCCCATTTAAAACCCGTTATTTCTATACACTTTTTGACTTCGTACACACGATCGCAACGAGTAATTCTCGCTTCCAAGAAAACTCCAGAAAAACTAGCACGTAACTGCTTGTTAACAAGAACATAAGCACTAGACTAGCGCGAGCGCGATCGATCGATCTTTCGAAAAATCTCCGATTTTCGAAGTCACGATCCCAAAGGGACTGGACTTGACAAAGATAGATCACTCACTGATCGATCGATCAGTTTTCCATCAGACTAGCAGATATTCACAAGCGTGTACGTCTTTACACAAATTGTGCACATTCTGCGCACTCTGTTACAAGTCGACAGATCAATCGATATGTCCCCCAAAACATTTTAAAAAGAGTTGACACCACCAGCTTTTCCCCGGGGTGGTGCTGTAGACAGGTACAGCATAATTTTGGCGCCGTTTGGTGCCAATTTGTCGCCAGCCCCAGTTTTTGCGTAAAAAGCTTGTCAGTATTTGGCGTGGAATCTGCCGCTCGGGTGGACAATTCGTCATAGACTGAAGTTTTCATGGACTTTTATGGTGAGTAGTCTGAACAAATCGTATGAGCCTACGATCGATCGAAGGCATGCACAAGTGGAAGCCAGAGTCATCCAAAAGAATGGAAAATCCATCCATTTTCTAGCTTGGCCATTTTCTTCAAATTTCTCATCGATCGATCTGCAGAAAAGACCGGTGAAGTCGTTGGAAGCGTGCGCGCTCACACCTAATCCAAAAAGCACCAAATTACATTAACTGAACAGAATCATTTTATCGATGCATAAGGTAGATATTTTTGTGCCTTCCCAGATCTGCACTGACTCGTGGAAGCTGCTTTCCCATATCATATCTGGCTTTTTCCTTAGAAAAACCTCCATCTTATGCTGTGCATTCTTACCTTTTCGTTCCTGTTTGGATTGGATGTCCCATAAGAACAGTTCTTTATAACGGACTCCATGTCTAGCTAGCCACTTCTGCGTATCAGAACGATACTTCTCTAGCCTACTTGACACAATCATATCGATTTCAAAGGTGGGAATAAGATAGGGTTTAGCATTTTTTATCCAAGCCGTATACAGTTCCTCGTTTGAATCAACGCCAGGCGGACAATTCTCACAGATTACGCCATCCAAATCCGACGCAAGTTTCCACTGTTTCGTATCTAAGAGGTTCCATTCGGTTACTCTGGGAAAGTTTATAATCTTGTAATACAAATCAACTGAGTCTTTTGAAGCCTCAGTAGCAATCAAGGCTGCTTTGGTTATGTTAAGATTTTCACGATGCGAACGTAGAAGCTGGAAATTCCTCTCTATAGTCTCGCCCCTACCCATGGTGTCATCAACTAACAAAATGTTTTTGTATTCGCCTTTTTTGGCGTTCGCAATTTCTTTGCTAATCCAAAAGCGATTCTGGATGAAAAGCTCTGGAGTGGTGAATGGTTTCCCAAGCTTTGTTGCAATTATGCCTGCAACCAGGAGCCCACTTCTAGGAATACCGACTATTACGTCATAAGTTGTTGGAAAAGACCTGAGCCATTTATTCGTCCATACGAATAATTCATCGAGTGTTACAAAGCTGATCCTTCCGCCGATGATACTTCGCGTGAGCTTCTTAGAATGAAGATACCACTTGGATATTGTTATATTGTCACTTTCAACAAGAATCTTGTTTAGCTTCCTGTATATAGAAAGGGCTCCTATCAAAGACTGCTCTATCAAGTTTCTTTTTCGTTTAAAACGCAAGTCTGTTAAGTATTTGTCTATCCTTTCCTTCACCTTTTCTTTCATAGCGCGCCCCTTCTAGAGGAATAAGATGATAGAACCGCAAGCATAAGTTTTATGGAATGATCGATCGATCTCATTATGGACCGCGATCATGCCTGCAAGAATTGGAAGTGGTTCAGTGACGGACACGTTTCCCCAGGTTGGAGCGCGATTCGTCAAAATAACCATCACCGCCAACACTGCGAACCAGGCAGCTCACATCGAGGAGATAAAGATATATCGATTCATCCTTGCCACAGACGTGAACAAAGATGGAATTGTAAACATTGTAGATCTTACCATTGTAGCCATTGCTTTCAACTCTGGACCATGAAACATCAATTGGAACCCAATGGCAGACTTGGATAGAAACGGGATAGTCAACACTATAGACATATCCATGGTTGCTAAAGAATATAGAAGAACAATCTAGCACTAGTGCGCGCTATTGGAAGTGTTGTACGCCAAAACAATTCTAGACCTCTTTTCCGAATTGACCAGCCACAATGGATATGTCGACTATGTTTACGATCCCATTATTGTCCAAATCTGCTGCAGAATTCCATCCTGTGTCTGTTGGCTTTGAACCATAAGCTACAGCCACTATGCTTAAGTCGAGCATGTTGACTTGCCCATCATTGTTCACATCACCATTTGGGTGAAAAGGATTCAAAATTAGCATTATGTTGTGAGTGCTGTGTGTGTATGTGAAAGATACCACCCATGAATCGCCAGTCGAAAACGTTGAATATGCCAAGGGTTTTTCATCTAGGTACAATTTCAGTTTTGTCGCGTTGGCTACAAGAGTTTTTGCCATTGTTACTCGTGCGAATCCTGTTGTGTTTGATGGTCCAAACGCATTGAATTTCAACTCTTGACTTGTTGGATTAAACGTGAGCGCCGAAATGGTTGAGTTGGATGCTACAGAAAAGATGTACCTGTCTCTGTATGGAATGATGCTTAATGCGGTGCTTTTACTTGCGCCTGCATATGTCTGGTTTCCCCCCCATTCTGATCTGAGGGTGAAGTCCCCTATTGATGGCGGGATCCACTGGGAATAGTAGTTTCCTTCGAAGTCTGTTGTGGCCGAAATGAGGGGGACCCACTCCGAGACGCCTGACAAAGTGTACGAGATGACAATGTTTGCGTCAGATATTCCTTTTCCTTCAGGATCTATGAGCGTTCCGTTAATTTCAACTTTGAACCCGACGAAATTGGAGGAGGAATAGGCAAAAATCGAAATCTCTGTTTGTACGGGTGCGCTTATCATTATGCTGTTCCATGCTGACGCGTCGAGGCCGTCGCTATCAATAACAGTGAGTGTTACGTTATACGTTCTGGGAATTGAGTACTCGTGAGTTGTCGTTGGATTAGGTGTGGATGTTATTTTGCCATCATCGAAGTTCCATCGGTAATTTGTGATGGCTCTACCATTCGACGTAGATGATGATGCATCAAATAAAACCAGTTCACTAACTCGCGGATTTGACGGATAATAGGTGAAACTGGCTATTGGTAGCCTCACTATTCTTACGGTGCCGCCGACATATACGTTGTCCGCTGTATCTGTCTCGTTGGGGACTATGCTTGCTTCAACCTTAATCGTGTAGTTGCCAGGTGGCATGGCATTAGTGTTCCAATTAGACGTGAGAGTTCTTGTTGCCCCAGGAGCCAAGCTGGTGACGGCTTGAGTTTCAATCTTGTTGCTATCATAGAACGTGGTCACGTTGAAAGTCTCCGTCATTGCCCCTTCATTTTTCACTGTGATGCTTATGTTGATGATTGTTCCGGCGACGGCTTGGACAGTAGAAGGCACTACGCTTGTTACAGCAATGTCGCGCGAATCCCTGTAGTAAATGCCTATTGACCAAGCTACGTTATTATCGCCATCTGTGCTTGCAAGCCATTTGTTGCCTGTCCACCAAGGGTCAAGCGTATGCATCCTAAGTGCATTCCAACCTGAACCAGATGGAACCAGCACAGGGCTCTCTGGAATCTCATGCTCGGCAAAGCTGGTTGTCGTTAGAGTGTCGATCTGGAATGCTCTTACTGATTCACCGTATCTAATGTCGCATTTCTGTGCGAAATGCAAGATTATGCCGTTGTTGTAAACCGTGGTTCTTCCTGCTGGTCTTGCCCTGCTCACATCATTAACTACTATTGGGCTCTTAGGATGCTGAGTCCATCCACTCGTTAGGCTTTGAGAATAGTACAGGTAGCAATTGCTGTTAGTCCAGTCTGACACGAACATCCACCAATAACCGTTAAAGTAGAACAATGATGGATCAGCAAACCCGCCGCCAGAGTTACTTCGTGCAGTGTCAGTCACTAGGGTTGAAACAAAACTCCATTGGTACGGAAAGTTTGTGGCCGTGTAAAGCCTTACTGAATGCGCGTCACAGTCTGGAACCATGTAGTAGTTTCCATTGACCTTGTACACCTGCGGAAACGAAAACCTATACTGCGGATTGCTTAGGACGATTTGCTGATAAGCCCAATGGAAACCGTCGCCGCTCGTCGCTACACCTATTTCTTCGCCATAAGCTGGTGACATCACTTCAAAGAACATATACCACACATTGTTATCGTGGAACAGGAAGGGGTCAGCAACGAAGCTTGCTTGTCTATCTGTCACCATGCTTGCAGTCAACACAGGGTTCCTAGTATAAGGTACCAGAGGAAAAGGATTGGCTGTGACATTTGAGAAGTCTGGTCCCACAATATCGCTCGCATCTCCTATGTCTAGAGCTTGTTTTGCCGTGAGAGTTTTTACGCCTTTGGATATTACATAGTCAGAGCCATATTGGTTCTGTAGGTTATCGTCAAACGCAATGCTCACGCCCCCCTTTTGTCGGAACGGAACCGCTGACCCATTTGATATGCTTACTTCCTGCGGAAATGGCAAGCCATGCGTGTTCGATGCATATGCTACTGTCACCAACAGAGTAATCACGATAGCAGGCACTACGATGATTCTCTTCATTCTCCCTCCCTAGTTCTAGAGTGGTCGAGCTATTATTTGTTTTTGGAATGATCTCCCATTGTCACATATCAAGCTAGACGGTCAAATAAGGACGTTTACAGACCGATCGATCAAGATCACGACATACGTCAACATATGGTGCGCTTTCTTCTGTAGACTTAAACTAAACCAGACTACTATGCTTCTAGATTTGTCCTTGGTTTTCTTACTGCAAGGTAGGCTATTGCCACCACAAGAATCACAGTTATGGCTGTGAGAGCATAAACCAAATTTCTGGTATTGCTTAGCTCATCCTGTGTTGAAGTCTTATAGTTGTTGAAGGATGTGTTTAGATTATTGTAGGATGCGTTCAGTGTGTTGTAGTTTGTTTGCAAGCTGGTATAGCTTGAGTTTAGCGTGTCACGACTTCTTCGCAAATCATTGTAGCTTGAATTTAGAGAAGCAAAGCTTTCTTGAAGCTTAGAGTAATCAGACCAAAGATGCTGGTAAGTTGTGTTTAATGTAGCAAAGTTTGTTAGAAGTTCGTTATACTCTCCTAGAAGATTCCGATAAGCTATTCGGGCTTCTTCAGTCTCTGGAACAGAAGGTTGCGTCAGCGGATACTTGTCTCCGTTGTTCTGGTCAAGTAGGTAAGGAGAATCTCCAATCCAATCGTAACCTGTTTCATTCTGGTAGGAACCACTGTACAAGTCTGTCCCATTATAGTCGCTCCAGTAGTTCCCGCCAGAGGGGTACCCATCATCCCAAGCATTAACCGATTCCTCCATACTCCTCACTTGCTGGGCATTCCCGATAAAGCTGTTATGATAAAACGTATTGTTAGAGGAAGAAACGAGAAAAACGCCATAGTTGTGGTTTGCTACGTTGTTTCCAGATATGTTGTTGTTTGAAGAAGAATATAGATGAACGCCATAGCCGTTGTTTGCTGTTATGTCGTTTCCAATTATTGCATTATTTGAAGAATCAACGAGACCAACGCCAGCGTCGTTGTTTGCAGTGATGTTGTTTCCACTAATCGTGTTGTTTGAAGACCACGTTAGCCAGGCACCATAAAGGAGGCTGTTTGCTGTTATGTTGTTTCCGGAAACCGTGCTCTTCGAGGAACTATAAAGCCAAACGCCACCGTCGTTGTTTGCTATGTTGTTTCCCGATATGCTGTCGTTTGAAGAAGAACGGAGAACAACGCCATTGAAGTTATTTGCTATTTTGTTTCCGTAAATCGTGTTGTTCGAAGAAGAATCGAGATAAACGCCAGATATGCCGTTTGCCGTTATGTTGTTTTCATAGACTGTGTTGTCGTTTGAGGAAGAACCGAGATAAACGCCAGATATGCCGTTTGCTGTCATGTTGTTTCCACTTATTGCATTGTTTGAAGAATAATAGAGATCAGCACCATGGTCGTTGTTTGTTATGTTGTTATTTGCTATTTTGGTGTTGTTTGTTCCCCATAGCTCCAAGCCGATCGTAGTGTTGGATAGGTTAAGGTTTTCGACTCTCATGTTGTTGCAGTTGACGAGTATCACCTGTCCAGCGTCATCCACGGTGAAGTCTGATACACCCTCAAGGTAGATCAGAGGCTTGCCATTCATGATGTTATCTTCCACCAAGTTCCCAAAGGAATCAGAAACAAACAAACCATCGCCAGCAAAGCTGTTTCCATTAACCGTGTTGTTTGAAGACCATGTTAGACAGACACCATAAAGGAGGTTGTTTGCTATGTTGTTTCCCGATATGCTGTCGTTTGAAGAAGAACGGAGAACAACGCCATTGAAGTTATTTGCTATTTTGTTTATGTAAATCGTGTTGTTCGAAGAAGAACCGAGATAAACGCCACCAACGTTGTTTGCTATGTTGTTTCTATGAACCGAGTTTTCGTTTGAAGAAGGATCGAAAGAAACGCCATAGCCGTTGTTTCCCGTTATGTCGTTTCCACTAATCGTGTTATTTAAAGAATGACCGAGATGGACGCCATGATTGTTGTTGTCTATTATGTTGTTCCCATAAACGGTGTTATCTGAAGAATCATAGAGAGAGACGCCATCGTAGTTGTCTGTTATGTTGTTTCCAGATATGCTGTTGTTTGAAGAAAAATATAGATCAACCCCATAGCCGTTGTTTGCCGTTATGTCGTTTCCAATTATTGCATTATTCGAACAAGATTCGAGGCAAATGCCTTGCGCAAAGCCCTTGATGTTTGTGTTTCTAATTGTTACGTTGTTTGCTCTCAATAATATGCCAGTAGAATAAGGGGCGCCTTGAACGGTGTAGTCGTTCCCGTCAACCACAATGCTGCCCCTCTCAATCGCAATAGAATCGTAAATGCTGCCGCTAAGAGTGTAGGTAAAATTGTCAGTGGTTGAAATAGGTGCTGTCGAGGGGTCAATGCTTCCGTCAGCCCTAACATAAATCGTTCCTGTCGCGCTGACTAAATGAAAATCAAATGCAGGCATCAACATTCCGACAAAAAGTAGAGCTAGAAGTATTCCGGACACAGTGTTCTCGTACATTCTCGTGTCTCCCTGTCTCAGATAGAATGCCCTATTAATTAATTAACACTTATCGATCTATATGGAAGGCTCTTCCATTGCCGTCAGAGTTGAAGTGTGTGGGGAGACGTATTTCGATGAGCGTCTTGCAGAAGGTGTTAACGCCTATGATGGCATTTAGTGTAAGGTACTATAGTTAAGACATTCCCGACGGCAATAGTTATGACAATGCGATGCAGAACGATGTTAACGAGAAAGCTGTCATCTTGACGACGTCAGGTTAGCGCTCTAATGTCCGACTCTGTCCTGATAACGGTAGCATAGTGAGTACTTTCCGTGCCGCAATAATGAATACTGTGATTATGAAGATCGATCGTACTTGTGGCTAGGCCTATCTGAGGATAACGCACGATTAGTACACGGAGAAACTAGGTCTTGCCGTAAGAAACATCTCGGACGTAGGCGACTTCCTGAGAAGAGAGAGATTGACAAACCTTTATTTTCCAGCATTCGGTATCTTTTTAGTTGGAGAAGCAGAGATGCTTTGAAGAAGCATGTGAAAGCAAAGAAGTCCTTTTGGAAAATGGGATGCCTCGCCGCAGCGAGTGTCGCTTGGCTCATCATTAGAACAGGCACAAAGCCTTCACGAATCACCTACCCCTGCCAGAAAGCCGCTGTGGCCAACATTAACATTTTTCTTCTAGTCCTGTCTGCACCTCTGCTGGATTTTGGAAGATTGAAAACAACTTTGCCGCGCGGCCTAGACAGTCGCATGATTACAACGGTATTGCTGGTCGGTTCCATGTTGCTTGCCTTCGGATCTGTTCCGTTCACAGGCAACTCCGTTCCCATCCAAACCAATTTTGCTCCCGTACCGCTAGATCTGCAAACGCACAACGCGGTATCATCGATCAATTCGTCAGACCTGTTCGTCGTTGAAAATGCGTCAGGCGTTGACGGTAACATGGACGGCGCGGTCTCATCGCTGTTGCAGCTGATGGCTGACCACGGCTTGCCCTTCTTCAAGTCAGCTAATCAGCCGTCTGGACTCATCGGGAAGGATGATGTAGTGATAATCAAAGTGAATTCCCAGTGGTCTCAAAGAGGCGGAACAAACACAGACCTCGTCAAAAGCATAATCAACAAAATAGTGAACCATCCAGAAGGTTTCACAGGAGAAATAGTCATCGCTGACAACGGGCAATATCTGGAAAGGTCCAACAACGACCAATGGTGGGCAGAGAGCAATGCTTACAACCACTCTCAATCAATGGTAAGCGTAGTCCAAGCTTTTCCGAATTACAGGGTCTCAACTTGGTTGTGGGACACCGTCAATTCAAGGTCTGTTAATGAGTATAATCAAGGCGATTTCACGGATGGCTATGTTGTCAACCCTGAGAACCCAATTTCGGATTTTCATGTTTCGTATCCGAAATTCAAAACCAAGTACGGCACTTACATCAGCTTCAAGAACGGAATTTGGAACACCGCAACGAGCAGCTACGACTCTGGAAAGCTGAAGGTCATAAACGTCCCTGTTCTCAAATCTCATAATGGGTTCGGTGTAAGTGCCAGTATTAAACATTACATGGGTGTACTTTCCAACAGCCTCACAGACGGACACGGCACGATATTCGCTGGGTCAATGGGGACAGAGATGGCTCAGACCAGATTTCCAACTCTGAACATACTTGACTCAATCTGGGTCAACGCTAACCCGATAGAAAGCGGCAGTCCGCCGTGTGGACCAGACACATCATATGATGCTGCCAGCTACACAAACGTCATAAGTGCAAGCCAAGACCCGGTTGCCTTGGACTATTGGGCATCCAAACACATCCTTATACCAGCAGCAATCGCTAAGGGCTACACCGCGTATTCATCGTTGAACCCAGACTATGCGCCGGTCACCAGCCCCTTGACAGAATCTTTCCACAACTACCTTGAAAGATCAATGAATGAACTGAAGAAGAACGGGTTTCAAGTCACCATGAACGAAGACGAAATGAACGTCTACGTGTCGCCGATGCTCGATCGATCGATCGAACAGGCACGGCCCTCTGGCGTGACTGCTTCTTCTTATAGTGACGGTCACCCGCCAGAACTTGCGATTGACGGGGTCGAAAACCCCTCAAACTACTGGGGAACAAATGCGCTCGTCCCCGAAGGCCATGTGCCTCAGTGGTTGAAGGTTGACTTGGGTTCTCCACTCACGATAAATCAGATCACGACCCACTTCTACGACGGCGCCCCGAGGACGTACACGTACTACATAGAGGTCTCCAACGACAGCTCATCCTGGACCATGATCGTGCCTACAAAAACCGGGAGCGGCTCAGTGACGGACACCTTCCCCCAAGTAGAAGCCAGATACGTCAGGATAACCATCACAGCAAACACTGCGAACCCAGCGGCTCACATCGAAGAGATAACGATTTATCGGTTCATCCTGACCGCAGACATAAACAAGGACGGGATCGTAAACATTTTAGACATTGCCATTGTAGCCAAGGCTTTCAACTCTAAACCAGGAGACTTCAACTGGAACCAATTAGCAGACATTGATAAAAACGGGATAGTCAACATTGTAGACATATCCAGGGTTGCCAAAGAATATGGAAGAACAGCATAACACTCGCGCACATTGTGCTCTCATAACAGCCAAAAATGGCATTATTGCCTTTTCAGGGGGTTTGGAGGCAGTTTTGAGGCGCACATCTGTTTTGGACCTACCTATCAAGCAAGTCCATATCAAAGCCAGATAGGCAAAAGAGGAATAAAGACCAATTTATACCATTCCGGAACAAACATGCATGCCATGTTTAGATATTCAACCGCATTCCCGACGTGCGCCTGTGTCATTTTTAAAGGTCAATCTCAATCATTGCAGGAAATTGCCATCACTTAAATAAGCAGCCGCATATCGGCATGTCAGCAAAAGCCAGTTCCGACCGATCGATACTCTTGTCGCCATCGATCGATAATGCACGCGCACTACAAAAGGAAACTCGGACTAAACACTTGTCGGAAAATTACGACGCGTTCTATGAAAAACTCCTTGAAACCAGAACAAAAAAAAGGAAGTCAGGTGGTGCTTCCTTGAATAGTGTATATGGCAGACAGAACTGTGTCCTTGTCAAGCATGATCTGCCTTGGATTGGTCGTGATTCCGTCGCTCCATGCGCTGAATAGCCATGTTACGTCAGGGCTTTCATCATAGTGCAGCGTCAAGCTATTAGGAAGCGCAATAGTATACGTGCCAGCTTCTAGGTCAACCGCTGGTCCACCCAACATTTTCTGAGTGAAAGATGAATTCGAAACCATTATGGTCAAGCCACTGACGGGTTGCGTGTTCACAGTCAAAGAATACTCGCTGGAAATAGAACTGCCATCGACAGAGGTTAAAGAAGCATAGACACTGCAAACCGTCTGTTCAGTGCCTGCCAGACTCAAAGTGTTCGGTAGGCTACCATCGTAAGTCTTGTCGCCCCAACCGTGCTGACCCGCAACGCTGCTTGATGCCATTCGCCCGTTTGACCCACTGGAACTGTGGACGTAAAGCCAGTACCAAACCTCATTTGTCAACGTGAAAGTTCCTGTCAACGATTGCGTGTTCCATCCAACAGTTAACCCCGTCTTCTCTACGCTTCCAACAATCTTGTTCAGAGTAGCATCATAGATTCCGACAGTCATCTTGTTGTTTGGGGCAGAAGCAGCATGACTCAAATACACGGTGATGTTGCCAGAATATGTTCCTGTAGGATTGCTCCATTGAAACTTGCAAACGTCAAATTGTCCTCCCCACCAGTTTTCAGTTGCTCCAATTGCATTGTTGCCAAAAACAATCACTTGCCCATTTGCCGGAATTGGTTGAGGAATTGTTTGAGGAACTGTTTGAGGTGTACTGGCAGTAGTGTAAATGCCTATTGACCAAGCTACGTTATTATCGCCATCTGTGCTTGCAAGCCAATTGCCACCAGTCCACCAAAGATCAAAAGTGTGCATCCCAAACGAGTTCCAACCTGAACCTGAAGCAGCTACAAGGGGGCTTTCTGGAATTTCATGCTCGGCAAAGCTGGTTGTTGTTAAAGTGTCAACTTGAAAAGCCCTTACCTTTTCACCGTATCTAACATCGCATTTCTGTACGAAACGTAGAATTATTCCGTTGTTGTAGAGGATGGTTCTTCCTGCTGGTCTTGCCCTGCTCACATCATTAACTACTATTGGGCTCTTAGGATGCTGAGTCCACCCGCTTGCAGTGATGCTTGGGGAATAATATAGGTAGCAGTTGCTGTTGGTTTGGTCTGCTACGAACATCCACCACATGCCGTTGTAATAGAACAGTGACGGATCGGCAAACGCCTTTCCCGATACCAGAGCTGAAACATACGTCCATCCATACGGAAAATTCGTCGTTGTGTAAAGTCTTTCTGAGTTAGGATTGCAGGAGTCTGGAACCATGTAGTAGTTTCCATTGCATTTGTACACTTGCGGAAAAGAGAATCTGATCTGAGGATCGCTTAGGACGATTTGCTGATAAGCCCAATGGAAACCGTCGCCGCTCGTCGCTACACCTATTTCTTCACCATGAGCTGGTGACATCACTTCAAAGAACATATACCACATATTGTTATCGTGGAACAGGAAGGGATCGGCAACGAAACTTGCCTGTCTATCTGTCACCATGCTTGCAGTCAACACTGGATTGCCAGAATAAGATGTCAACGGATAAGGCGGCGATGTTACTGATGAAAAGTCAGGAGTTACAGAGTCAACAGCTCCGACGATTGTTATATTCAGGATCGCTAAAGTTGAGGCCAGAGTCAACACTAAACAGCATACCATGACTGAGCGTTTTCTATTCATATTTTTGAACCTCGATTTAATAGATCGAATCGATCCCGGATCGATCAAACATGGGCACGAATCCTATTAAGACACTTTTCTTCATGCTTTCCTCACTCCAACAGAATACTCTTCCTTCGTCTTTCATTTTTTGAACACGCCGCCTTGTTTCTATGGCAAACATTATAAACACGCACGAATCATCGAGTCTGACCCACCGGGTCTGAATCAACGAGTCTGGAAGCTAATACTAGAAGATAGTTCTATAGGATCAACTTGTACAGACACGGTTTTGTTGAAAATATCGAATCCGGAGGTCCTTTCACGCACTTCAGACAGATGAAAGAGTGATAGGGCGATGGCATGGGAAGTGTGCGATGGATTGATCGATCTCTTATCCCCTGGCTTGTCAATGATCACTCCAGCAGATCTGCGTCTAGACAGTCATACAAATCCCGATTCCTCGTTGACGCAAGAGACACATGCCTCATCTAAGGCTCACTTCTGTGTGCTCTTTCTTCTTACGCGCACATTATCATAGAAGACGATGATGTTGTATGAATCATCCAAGCGCATGTGCTATAAATGCTAACTAACATCATTGTCGCACGCGCGTTTTCTTGTTTATTTAAATGTTCCGCAAATCTTAATAAGTTCTTTAAGGAACCTCTATTCCACGAATTTTGTCAGGTTTAATGGTGTTGTTGTTGGGTTCCCATCGAAGAAGTGAAGTCGAAATTCTGTGTGACATCTTAGAGACGTGTCTGAGTGGTGCAGCGAAGACGAGTGTTGTCTACAGGTCTAATTTGAACTTCACGCGATTGAACAAGTACATGAATATGCTTCTTGGTATGGGCTACGTTTCTCTGAGAGTCGTGTGCGGCGAAGGAAACAAAGCCGAAATGAAAATCGTCTATAACACTACAAAACAGGGAAAAGGCTTTCTCGACAACTTTACGAGTATGCAACACAGTTTCGAAAAGCTAACCTGCAGAAACAGGGTGTTGGCTAAGCCTCTGATATCACGATCTCTATAGGTTTCATTTTGAACGTGAACTCTATTTTCAGGTCTTGCTCTGTCATGTTTTGTATTGAGATGCCTTGAATCTGAAAGCCCTTCTGCGGTGGAACAATCACTGTTCCAACACCCTTTCTGCACCATTTTTTCCCGACTCGATTGTACGCATTTAGCATTGTAATCATGCCCATCAATTCTCGTCCAATCCTGACTCTACCAGACTGGGCTTCATACTCAACGATTTCATGCTTGGACAGTGTTACACAATAGTCAAGCAGATCCTCAACTGGAACTCTCGTTTTCCAAGCTATATCTTTCAGCTTATGCCAAGCTCCGTCCTCAAGAAACCTGAAAATCTGAATCATAAAAATGACGGATTCTTCCTAACTACTTAAAAGTGTAAGGACGAACAGGTCCTTACCTCCTGGTTCTTGCGCCTATAAATGGAAAGACATCACCAGCAAGAAGCGAACAGGCATGGCATGCTACAATGCTTTTGGTCATCAGCGGGATCACAGCAGGGAATTCTCATCGACCTACACAAGCGGTGACGTATCGACATGTTGAAGAAAACTACTAGCAGATTGAACAGGAAAACCAACGGGCACGATGCGATGACGCAGAGAGACATGCGAATACGCAATCGAATGATCATCATACTACTATGGCCTACCACCCTTTTTCTTTGGCTGATCGGTTGGGTCCTCTCTTCATCGCCAGCACCAAGCAGATCAGAAAATCGAGACACACGCGAAAGCGTAAAGCTTGTAAACACGATATTCAAAAAAGAGAAACCCGAGATCCTCCAAGAGATCATAGATTAGACCGCACCGCCCCGAAACTGCCCAGAAAGGAAGCGCTCTTCTGTGAGTGCACGATCTTTCCAACAGAAGCACGCTCGTGTTCTCGCTAGTTGCCGACAAGCCTTTTCGTGCTTACGCGAACGACCAAAATTATAAAACCGTTAAATATGTCTCATCCCTCATGAACAACATGGAAAAAGCGCTGAAAATGGGCAGGATGTCAGCCGCTGGAAGCCTCCAGCTGCTCGTAGGTGTGGCTACGTCTACCATAATAATGGCAGCAGGAGCAATAATCCTAGGCAGACTCCTCACGACTGACGAGTATGGGCTTTACGGGATCGTGTTGATCCCGTCCACGATGATTAGCCTATTCAGAGACTGGGGCATAAACTCTGCCATGACAAGGTACATCGCCAGCTTCAGAGTCTCACACAAAGAAGAAGAAATACACGACTTCATCGTGGCAGGGCTCGTCTTCGAAGTTGTAAGTGGCCTCGCCCTGTCGTTGCTCTCCTTATTCCTAGCCGGGTTCATCGCCTCAGCAGTCTTTCACAGGCCGGAATCCGCATCCTACATGGCAATAATCTCGATCTCGATAATCTCCGGATCCCTGCTCACAGCTTCCCAATCTGGCTTCGTAGGCTTCGAAAGAATGGAACTCAACAGCTTTACACTTATCTGCCAAGCCATCGCGAAAACCGCCGTAGGCCCAGTACTGGTCTTCCTGGGATACAGCGTCCTGGGAGCAGTCATCGGTTACACCATGTCCTTTGTAGCCGCAGCAATCATCGGCCTAGCGACCTTCTACCTCGTCTTGATCAGACCTCTCAGAAAAAAGCGAACAAAGAACTCTAACACAACCAAGACGCTCAAAACAATGCTAAAATACGGAGTGCCGCTTTCAATAGGCTCCCTCCTAGGAGGCATTCTAGCCCAAGCCTACGCTTTCATGACAATCCCTTTCACCAGCAACACTATGTACGGCAATTATCAGACGGCAGTCAACTTCGCCGTCCTCCTAACCTTCTTCACCACCCCAATAGCGACAGTGCTGTTCCCAGCGTTTTCAAAGCTCGACCCACAGAACGAACATGAACTCGTAAAAAACGTCTTCGCATCGTCAATCAAGTACACCTCAATACTAGTAATACCAGCTACGATGATCCTGATAACACTATCCGGCCCTATGATCGGTACACTGTACGGAGAAAAATACGTTTACGGACCCTTCTTCCTCACCATATCCGTCTTAGGCACGCTGCTCGCTCTCCTAGGAAGCCTAAGCATAAGCAGCTTTCTATCAGGCTTGGGAGAAACAAGAATGATCATGAAACAAAGCATAATAACAATCGTCGTCGGCATTCCCTTAGGCCTCCTCCTCATTCCCACTCTCGGAATAACAGGCCTCATAATCGCCAACGTACTCGCCGGAGTACCCAGCACACTCTGGATTCTCCACTGGATATGGAAACACTACAGAATACGAGCCGACTTCCAATCCTCAGCCAAGATCCTTGCAGCCTCAGCCATCGCAGCCTCCACCGCATACGTGCCCACGATATTCCTGAACGCGACCAACTGGGCAAAGCTCATAATCGGCCTAACAATCTTCCTAACCGTCTACATCCTAGGCGCACCCATAATCGGCGCAGTCAGCCTGACCGACATAAACAACCTCAGAACCATGTTTTCCGGCATCGGCCCCATATCAAAAATAATCAACATCTCCCTCAACATTGCAGAAAAAGCCGCACGCATCAGAACAGCCCGCACCGTGACACCGGAAGAACCAGACCAAACGCAGCCCGAGTAATAGCAAACCATGCATCAACGCAGAAACAGCTGCATTCAACAGCGCGCTGCCTTGTCCCTTTATTATGTGTTGAAGTAGGTTGGTGATATTGCCTTGTCGGATCTTCCAGTGTTTTCGGCTGCTTCTCTGTTTAGAACCAGGCACATGATGCTGTAGAGAGCGTAAGTAGCTACGTTTTTGAGACCTCTAGCCTTGTTCATGATCAAGCCGTATTGAGTCTTCAAGAAGCTGTAGACAGCTTCTATCGTTGCTCTTTTGTGGTATTTCCTCTTCAGGTCTTCGGGTCCATAGATCCTGAATTTCTTATCCACTCTGAGCAGACCTTTAACGTTGCGTTTCTGGTTTGCAGGATACGGAATCACTGCTTCAACAGTTCTTCTGATTTTCTCGTCGCTGTATTGGCTGTCAGCTATCACGCGTT